>Ga0307968_1001450_pt1:5000-19353 | contig 19353 bp, 18 predicted proteins | sample OrgLakmetagen650_FD_201834 | JGI IMG/M metagenome (GOLD analysis project Ga0307968, IMG submission 201834) | Saline water microbial communities from Organic Lake, Antarctica - #650 | ecosystem: Environmental > Aquatic > Non-marine Saline and Alkaline > Saline | place: Antarctica...
TAATGATCTTAACACAATGACTCACAACCCGACCACCACTAGTGACTCGCCTCTAGAAATCCAGCAAGCGTTGAGAACCTGCAGGCAATGGTGCGGCGCAAGCGATCAGACACCTTGACAATTCATGCAGCAATGCAAAGACGAGTTTTGAGTGCAGGAGCAGCTGCATACAGAAAGAAACACATACACACATACACACAAAAGAGACGCAAGGACGTATTCACAGATGATGACACACACAAACACGCCTCACCTGCCTGGCGGCCAGGCTTTTTTCCGCCCCAGCAGGCACCAGTCATCCTGCTGCACAACCCCGCCTGTTGCTGTTGGCACTGCAGGCGCTGTCGAGGAGTCTGACCGCGATGGGGGGGACAGCCTGCTGCTTCCAGATGTGACCAGCTGCAGGGACGGAACAAGTGATCATACCATGTCAGGATCGTGTCGCGTAAAGAATTGCTGAGTTCAGTATGCAGTACCTGAACTCCCAGTCTCGCAGTGCAGCAGAGTGATATCACTCTTGCTTTTTGTGGGTACTGGTGTTTGTTTCTTCATCTTTCGGGCAGCAATCAGGGTTGGCCAAAGCAGTGGACGCACGCTGTATATGACTAGGGTTGGCCAGAACCATACAGATATATGTATATACGGTGTATTCAAGGTATATTTTAAGCAGAGAAAGCATCATACATACGGTCCTATACGGTTCTGGCCAACCCTATATATGACCGTATGAATTGCACTCCCCCTGCTATGGTCACCAGATACACAGAACAGGGTATGTGCGTTTATACTTACATGTATCGTTTTGGCCACCACCAGGAAATGACCCCCCACCATTTCACGATGCTAACAAATTAGAACCTTTCATTCTTCGGCTGCATTGTGAATGGGATGGGTTTGCTAGGGCAACGTCACACAAAAGGCGCCTTTATCCTTTCACAGCCTTGCATGTGTTCAGCGTGACTTGTTGCTATGTGAGAAACATGTAACAAAAATTGTGGTAGAAGTCCAGCATTCCGGTGCACTGACCCATATGTGGATGGATGCCAGATCATGTAGTAGTTCATGTGCTGCTACGCAAAAACCACTGTATTACTTAAAGATGCACGTGTTTAGCGTGTCTCGCGACCCACAAACGCATCTATTATCAGGCATCTATACCTACAGTTTTGAAATCGCACCATGATGACAGCTGGGTCCAAGCGTGGGTAAAGGGAGGGCGCGCGTGCAGAACTTTTGTCTTTTACGCTCCTGTTGTAGCCACCTGGATTTTGAATTTCATAGAAATGTGTGTGTGTGTGTGTGTGGTGTATGTACGTGTGCGTATGTATGTATGTGTAGGTGTATGTGTGTTTGTGTGTTTCATGTTGCGTATATATGTGAGATGTGATATGGGTCATACAGTGATAGTGATAGCGAGCAAGGCAGGACCGGCTGCAGAGAGCACTGTGGGATGAGGTTGAAAACTGCGGCAACTTCACTTTCATTCTACGCATCAGCTTTAGATGGAAGAAGTCTACAGGCCACATTGTTTGTAGCTCGGGTTTCAACGCTCTTAGGCTGTCACACATATTTCAAAGTCCTTTATGTGCATTTGGCCTTTTTAAACTGGCAACCCTGTAAGCATCAACAACATGAACACATCACAGCATAAGTGTGTGTGTGTGTTTGTGTGTGAGTGACACTACGACATCTACTAATAGAGACCAAAATAAAAAACAGATACAGCTACCATCTTTGACCTAACCACAATGGCTACTGTCCCACAATAATCGCAAAAGCGAGAAAGAAACAAGTATACAAATACAACATACCTGCACCAGCCACTGTCTCTGCCCCAGTGATAGGGTGGAACCGTTCCTGTGTGCATGCGTGTATTTGTATATGCGCGTGTGTGCGCGTGTCTATGTGTGTATGTATGTGCGCAGGTGTACGTGAGTTCTGTTGCACCGCAAAAAAATGGGCATGACTTTGGAAGAGATCAGTGTGCATTTTGGTGTTGGTTAAACATGCCTGTGTGCATATGCATTTTGGTGACAGAACACACACAAATACACGCACACACGCACATGGCGCTTGTTACCTTGGAGTGCCACTGTGCAAGACCGGAGGCTGCAGCTAGCAAAGCCGCTTCTCCTTGCTGCATTTGCAATTGGACAACAAGCGTTGTTGTTTGAGTGAGGTGCACTATATCGCTTTTGAGTGGGCTTCACACAGTAGAGCATGGTACATCGAAGCGAGAGGTGCATTCCCAGAGAGGGACACAGTTTGGATTATCTTGTGTTCATGACAGCAGAGGGAGCACAGCTCTGCTGTCATCTGTCCGCACTGAGTCCTATTCTGTTTGACATCCGACCTAGTAAAGGCAGCAAAAGGCAATGCATCAGCGTGTACAGCGTTGCACATAATATGACTGATAGGCAGCTCAAAAAGCCTGAAACATAGAGCGTGCGACCCTGAAGATCACTTGGAAAATGACAACGCATTCCATGGCCTGCCAAGCGTGCAGGCCTCCACTCAAACACGTCACCCTATTCACGGACATCCCATCACTGACATTCAACTCACCGTTCCTGCAACCTCAATGATTCTCTTGCATTAAAAATCGCGCAGACGTGACTAAAAAGCTGCACCACAGAAACATGGCACACTAGCACTTCATGGCGCAACAGTTGTGTAGGCATCCAGTCAAAGACATAACCTCAACCGCTGCAAGTAAACAAACACAAGGTACCTGCAGTTCTTGGCCTGCCATGCGTGCAGACATCCACTCAGGTTTGGTGCCATTTGAAGAGGCGACAGACACATCTTTGAGGAGCTCGTCAGCATCTTTCACAATGCACCTGCCCACGTGGTGAGTCATTGCAGAGATCATGTACAAGGAAAGCAGCGGTGTAAATTTCAGGAGGCCGTGACCAAATGAAAGCAGTATAAGAGGCAAGAGGCGCAACAGTGTTAGTTTTACTGTTGCCTCAAATGCTGCCTTGCCTGTTGCCTTAACTGTTGCTTTGCCTGATGCCTTAAATGCCTGGCGTGTTTCCTCTGAAAACGTGTAGGTTACACGCCAACGACAACATTAATCCGAGATGACACAGAAAATACACAGCCAGGATACATTGACCCCCCTTGTTAATATAAAGTGTGTCGTGCGATCTCTGACTACATCTTTAGATAGTCAGAGCACAGAGACAAACACTCATTCTGTACTGTACACCATCACACCCAGTGCTGCCAATGCAATCATTTGACCCCCCCTTTACTCAGGTACAAGAAGCTGCCATACAAATGATGGCATCTGTAAATCACATACCATCGAAGACCATCCATGGATTGGCATGCAATTTATGACTTCTTCAAAGCAAATGCCATGCATTGAAGGCCATCCATGGACAGGCCACAGTTATGTACATCATACAGGGCATTTGTTTGGTAGAACAAATATACAGCTTACATATAGGGTACACATACACAACACTGGCCTGAACAAGTGAATTAAGTCCCTCTTATGCACCGTTTCTAAACCCTAAAAATATTCTGAGTGTCCCCCACACGCGCAAATGATCACCAACGTTCATCAAAAGATGTACACTGACATTAACGTGATCGCTACAACCATTGCTACATTCACCACTTACCCAAAGTAGGCTGAGCCAAGAGCATCCACACCCTGCGCATGCGAGGAAAGTCAGAAAACAACAGGCAAATTTTGTTATGGTGAGAACCGCAAAAACATGGGCAAACACAACTAAAGCACATGCCTGTGTTAAAACAGCTGACGGGGTACTAGAGGCGCGAGGGCATAAATGCACAAACATTGGCAAGCATTACATGTTATAGCGTGCTTTTTATGCACAGCGTGCAGTGGACGTGAGCAGGACAAAAGTTATACAATCATAACTCGTGATAATATGATGTTCAGTGTAGATGTGGAGCAGCAGGCCCGTCAAGCATGAGACTGCACAAGTTGCTTGCGCTATCGAGACGAGATCAAGACAAGATAAAATGTGTGATTGGAATGAGTGACATACGTGAGATCGTAGAGACAGCACCACTCAACACCCTCAAGGCACAGGGTTACCAACGTATGGAAGCAAAGAAAGCGCGCACCATGAAAATATAGGCATCAGGACCTGCCGCGTGCTTTCCTGCGACGTCTTTGGCTCCAGGCTGTTTATGCACGTGTTGTGTGTGTGTGTGTGTGTGTGTGTGTTCATGCATGTGTTTGTGTATAGAGGTGTGCATGGATGTCTGTGAGTGAGTAGAAAGAGAGAGAGAGATAGAGAGAGAGAGAGTGTGTGCGTGTGTGTGTGTGTGTGTGTGAGAGAGAGAGAGAGAGAGAGAGAGAGAGAGAGAGAGAGAGAGAGAGAGAGAGAGAGAGAGACGGTACCAACAGATCATGAAAGGGGACAACAGAGACTCCTGTATTCCCTTTTATATCATACAGGGCTGAACAGATCTAGCTTTGTGCCTAGGGCTGCCTTTGCCTGTGATTCTATAACTACCAAGCCCTAAACCGTGTTTCACCGTAAAGTTTCCTGTTGCCAATTAGCTCTGTGCACGCATCCTGCACAGCTTTGGCAAACTTGTTTGTCCCCGTTTTAGAAGAAGAAACTGCTTGTTTATGCTCCTCCTTTTTTTTGTAGCAGAGCAATAGAGAGAAAATGACAAAAACTGCCTTCTTGGGTAAGTAACACAGCCATGCGCTCCGTACCTGAATTACGTAAGGCAGCAGCTGCTGGTCGCCCGGTCGCCTGAGCGTTTGAAACAAAGGGATAACGACTAGTATGTTATTACAGGTTTATGCAGCAGAAACAACAACAGGCGTTTGCTGGCAGCATGCTGACTGATGGCTTGGGCTGGCCTTGGAATGAGCTCCTTTTGCTTGGCGTGCTTGTTGCACGGATAGCTTTCATCGCAGTAACAGCAAGCAGCTTGTTTGTGTGTGTGTGCATGTGTGTTTGTGTATGCGTGTGTATGCGTATGTGTTTGCGGGTTTATGCGTATGCATGAACGTGTTGAAAGTGCGCTTGCGCTCCCTTTGTAACCCTTAGTGAACCCTCTGGAAGAGGTGCTTTGCTCTTATCAGTTGACGCATAGTCTCCCCTTCCTCTTTCCAGCTGACCTTCTTAGGTAATTCTTGCAAGTGAACAAAGAGCAACACGTGGACCCTGGAGCACAAATTCACCCAGGCTAATTCCACTTTACAGTAATGGCCTCCATATCCGTGTTGTCAGTGCGAGGCATTTCATACATACATATACCGTGCAAGGTGCGTGCAAGGTGTGGGATACAAAACTGTACCTGTGCACGAGCACTTGGTCCCCAAACAGCGGGAGTAGGCATGAGGTGTCCTCGGACATGAGCTGCGTGCAAACGTGTGAGAGTTTGTGCTGCTCGCGTTCATGGAATACCCTCATAGCCCTGTGGCTTCAAGTAACGTTTCCACCATTCTCTAGCTCCTGACATGACTGCTATTAGCACACAAAGAAAGCAGCAAGGACACGCATCCTTCATTATCAAGGAAGCTTAGAGGGTTGTGCTGCTACTTGGTCTATCAGGAATATATATTTGCTAACATTACTTGTCACGGGCCAGGCGAACAAAAGGATGGTGTCAGTGTACTGCATCATGATTGTTAAGACAGTCCTATTCTTACTTCTCCCAGAACCTGTTCTTTGAGTAAGTCGAGGTTCACACCTGAGACAATTTGTCTCTGTCCCTCCGCCATTCAGCTTTCCGATCAAGAGGGAAGTGGCAGAAAAAGGGTAATTCTGCGGCACCCTGCACTTGCTGTACTGCCGCAATGTGGTTGCCTACACAAACAAAACACGCCATGTCAGACTTTTTGTTCTGTCGAGTGTGTGTGTGTGTGTGTTTTGTGTGTGTGTGTGTGTAATTTGTGTGTGTTTGTGTAGTGTGTGTGTGCGTGTGTGTGTGTGTGCGTGTGTTGTGTGTGTGTATGTGTGTGAATGCTTGCATGTAATCAACTTTTTGAAATTGAGCATACCTGCATGAATCAAACTCCTTTTTCTCGCGAACTGGGCAATGGTGGTTCGCCGAGGGAAGACTAGCCTGTGATTAATCCCGTGATTTAATCTTCCTAAAATCATGATTGTTAAGCCTTATTTTCTTAGGATATAGCTGTGTAACCCTTACCCCTTACCCCCTTATTTTCTTATTTTTTAGTTGACTAGCCTTTTTGTTTGTCGAGCTGTCGACTTGCTGGTTCTTTTTGTTGAGCAGCCATGACATTTAAAATCCCAATGACAAAATTTGCCCTACGAGATCACGAAAAATACTGTCCTTACAGTAACAGGTCCGGGGAAAACTCAGTCAAGGCTGCTTGTTGCAGCAGCGCGCGAATAAGAAAATAGCTTAAATCAGAGAAAGGTCCTCGCTGTTTGCACGTGAGCCGGACTTGAGCTTGATGTAGGCGTCGTGTGTTTCCTGGATCACCTGTCAGAGAGAAAGACAGAAAGCCAGGTGCACAAGATGAAAACGTGTACGTCAGGATACGCCTCAAGAAAAACTTGAACCAAAGCATAGAAACCTTCCTGGGCTGGTGCCTTTTCGGTGTGCTTCATTATTATTGGTACAAATAAAGCAGCCCTTTGTTTGGTAGTAGTAAGAATATTGACCTGTGTCTCTCTCTTTTTATACACAGCTGGGGACAATGACAGACAGACAGACAGACAGACAGACAGACAGACAGACAGTCAGTCAGTCAGTCAGTCAGTCAGTCGGACGGACGGACGGACGGACGGACGGACGGACGAACGGACGAACGGACAGATGGACACAGACGGACAGATGGACAAACAAAACCACGCTACTTGTGTTTGTCTGGATTGTTTGCAACCAGCTGCACACCTTGTCTGTAAAGGCACGGTCCATGCACTTGTTTTCGTAGCCGAACTTGTTGGCGGGCTTGCCGTCAGGGATCTTGTAGTCGCGGAACCAGGTCAGCACTTTCTCGAGCTCACCAGGGAAGTGCCTGTTTACATGAGTACACAAATTGTTGAATCACTTAATAAAAACCATGCTTCTTGCTTACAAGAACAGCTTGTGCATAGTGCATTGGCAGATTTTAGCAGTCCAGACAGGATGGGTTCATTATGACGTGGGGAGATATGCTGGACACTCCGCTCAAGGTAAATGCATAATGGAATGGGCATAGTGGTGTGTCATATCAGCTCATTCCTTTGTGGCAGTTTTTCACAACATGACCATTAGTATCCTTTTCATACGAGCAGATGGTTTGTAGAGGACATATCATCCAGTGCACGGCTTGCAAGACCTTGCGGAGACCCTTCACTTGAACATGGCAGGTCTGGAAATTCAGGAGGACACGCGATGCAACATTTGGAGACCAGCAATAAAATTTTATCGCTCACTTCTCCACGTCTGCTACGTCGTTGACCATGGAGGCTTTGGGGTCGTCCAAGGAGATGGCAATGACCTTCCAGTCCAGCTCGCCATCGTCAATCATAGCGTACACGCCCAAGGGTTTGACCTGTAATTGGTGTAAATTTTAAAAGTTTTCTGTTCCTGAGAGTACACACAAACACCCCTGGACACCTAGATCAAGATTACAAGGAAAGGGCGTCGACACCAGGCACCCACCCACCAATACATCACCGCAATATTTAACCACTCCCGTCGTTCACCTTGTAGACACCTCCTTGTCGGTGTGCGCTGCTGCCGATCTCCACAACATCCACGGGGTCATTGTCACCCTGTTCATGCGCGATGGTGATAAAATGTTGAATTGCAGGAATGGTTGCAACTTTTTGCTGCTGTCATTCTTAGCTATTGTCCTTGCCGTACACAGGTCCGTGCTGCATACGTGTCTGTGCTGCACAGCATGCCCGCTGTTGTTGTCTCAAAGCAAACGAGTCAGGAAGTGCAGAACCTAGGTAACCGCTTAAAATAACAAGCTGATCAATGATGCAGCAAGCTTATCAATCAACTCACAGCTGCGTCCAGTGCAGAGTCCTTGTGGCCTGGATCCTCCCATGTCTGCATTGGCAGCAAAGGTATTGTACATGTGGTCATGAGCACGACGAGCCGCTCAACTCAATCAGTCAATTGTTTGTTGCTGCTGCAGCTGCTGCCGGCTTGCCTACCTGGGGCAGCAGACCATAGTTCCAGTTTATGTTGTAAGGGTAGAAGCGGAGGTTGCCCTTCTTCACATCCTGCTTGATGGGCGTGCACTCCTCACCCTGCGTGTGTGGCAGGCGCCGAGCAAAAGCAATGCAAATTAGATGCACATAATAATAGTGCAGATACATGTAAAAGTCACATTGAATTTAGGACCAATGTTTATACTTGAGGCTGCTGAGCAAGGCAGAGGTAGAACAGCAGGGCACTCGCTACATTTTTCATACTGCAACTAGGTCTCGTTAGGTGATGACGGATGTTCCAGCTGTAGGTAGGTTAACCCTTCATTCCCTGTCGTTACCGCTTTTTTGCTCTAGCTTCACCCCCTCCACCTACGCACCGTGGCCACCTCCATCTTGGCGGAGGTCTCCTTGGGGATCTCGCAGATGTAGTGCAGGTTTCCGTCTCCGGTATGCAGAGGGATCTCGTGCCAAGGGGAGATGGTCTTGGCTGTGTGTGTGTGTGTGCGCATGTGTGTGTGTGCGTGTGTGTGTGTATGTATGTAAAGAGAGGGGTTCAGTGAATGCCGAGGGCATGCATAGAGTGTGTCTTGAAAAAAGCAAGCATCAGCAACGCACGCACCTCCCTGCTTGAAGAATACACGGAAGTCCAGGGAGTCTTTGGGGCCCTGAGAATATGGTCACCACAATGGGGGAGAAGAGTTCAGTAAGTTGGCAAAAGACAAGGATAAGAAAGAGTGTGGGGAACACGCAGTTGCATCGTGCTTGCACAGAAAACTGCACCTACAAAAGCTCCCTCTTCCTCTCACCTTCTGCTCGTTGGTGTACGCGGCCACCTCGGCGGCCTGTGCCTTCACGGACAGGTGCTGGACGGAGTGCCTGTGGAAAGGCTGGACCCTGGGGACGCATCCAGCCTTCGCCAGACTGGGACGGATGGCCTGTATGTATTTGCGAGTTCGATGCACGATAAGGAGCGATGTATAATGCATGTACGACGAGGTGCAAGCATCGGCCTCCTGATTATCGAGCCACCCTCGCAGAACGCACCGCCTTGCTGGACAGAGCTCGGAGAGAAGCCATCGTAGCAGCCATTTTGTATCAAATTTTAAAGTGGATTTTCGCGAACACTGATCAGAGTTTTTAAAGGCCTTCCTTCCTTTTTATATTACTGACACCAGAGCAGAAAGCTGGTGCATGGGTGCCTAGCCATTGAATAGCCCCACTGGGCATCTGCTACCAGTCTGCCCAAGTTACCGGTGTGCCCTTGTTGCAAAAGAATGTGTTAGCTTGAACTATGCCGCTCATACGCGCTTATTTCCACTAGATACAACAGATGCATGCACGCACGCGTGCACACACACACACACACGCACACACACACACACACACACACACACACACACACACACACACACACACACACACACATACGCACTCACTCTCTCACACACACACACACACACACTCACACACACACACACACGCACACACGTACACACACGTTCACGCACACACAAATTGCTGCGCAGACACAGGAAGAGGGGCTGCGCAGGGCGAACTCAGGATGAGCTTCCAGCTCTACAGGCAAACGATGATGGGAGGTAAGAGGCTGTGGGAGAGCTTGTGAAAACGTGAGCACGTGCATGCTATTAATGACCACGCATACTGACAAATCTTTCCTCCTCATGCTGCTTGTTTGCAGACTGCCTCGTGGAGGGTGAGTAGGCTTCTATGGGTAATGCGCTAGTTTCACAATCAGCAAGCCCTTAAGACAGCATGCATGCAATCTACCTTCATTTAAACCCCCCTCCATTTAATCATCCATACTAATCAACATGTCTCACCCTGTACACTCTTCTCCCTCTGGTCCTTCAGCGCTGGAGGAGTTGATCGAGCAGGAGAAGATGCCTGCTGATCTGGCACAATCCATCGTCACCCAATTCGACAATGTAAGTGAACCTGCAGACCCTTTCTTAGGCATCCCCACGCAGCTTCCCGACAACCCTCTCCTCTCGACACATCTCAACATGTCCCTCTTCATGCTCTGCTCACGGACGCATGAGTGCCACACCTGTCCTCTTATTTGCATGCTTGCAGTCCATGCTGGACGCCTTGCGCAACCACGTGACAGGGAGGGCCCACATCAAAGCCAACCTCAAGCACTATCGCTACTTCGACAACGTGAGATCATCAAAATGGCGCTTGGTCTTCTCAGATACTTGGATTTCAAACTGTTTGTGTGTGCAATGTGTTTGGACAAAAAAATGGTGGTTTCCCTGCTGAACAGTCTGTATATGCATCGCATCATGCATGGCAGTGGCCGTCCCTGCCAATGATATGTGCTTGTACGCGTGAGAAGAGAAGGCGGTGGAAGCTTTGTGTCAAGCCAGGATCTGCCAATAGGATTTTCCACAACCCATAAGTTCTAGACATGCTTTGATTGACCCGTCCTCCTGGCCACGAATGCTGAACAACACTGGTAATGCTAATTTTTTGCAGCAAAGTATGGCACTATCGTAAGGCATGGTGCGCTGCTGAGAGGTTACTGCACACGGCAAGAGACTGCGCACTCCAAAATTGTTTGTTGATATCCTGCATGGAGTAAAAAGGGCAAGCCTTGAGCCACATTTTCAAGGGTGGCAGCATGTTGTACATCCAACATCCCTGAGATGCTGCTGCATACCACAATCTCTTTTGATGTCACGCTGCAGGTATGGCAATTTACCTTAGAGAATGTGGTCTTCAGGCTGACCCCTACAGGCGGGGGTGCTGGGAACGCAGGCCACGAGGTGAGCTTTGCATTCACCTTTTTTGTGTTAAGTAGAAGGACAGAGTTAATTATGGGGCATGAGCCATGAGGCATCTGGTTGTTCTTGAGGGATGTATGGACTGGCCGTGGTTGATTTGTGACGACCACAGCTACTAGTAAATAAAAAAAAAGTTGGTGACCTACAGCCTTGTTGTAGTCCTTACTAGTTAGATATTTGGGATTTTTTGAAAGAGGGGCCAGTATCAAGTTGCCGTCGCTTTCTAAAGTTGGCGTGTTAAGCTTGGTTGCAAAAGTGGAGTGAACGTATGTTCCTGTCCATAACAAAATGTAATAAGCGGCAGCCTTGCCATGCACTCTTAGTACAAGATGAAATCCGTACCGGTTTGATTTCAAAGCTTTTATAAAGTCAGGGCATCTGTAAAGCAAGAGGATAGAGGGATCTGCCCCAGGTATCATACACTTTCAATCACTTTGTCAGAACCTGAAAAAGATCAGTGAGATATTATGATTTCTGCAGTACCTTTTCAGAGGGGGTTATCTAGGCAAAAGTCCAACCATGCTCCTTTTTGCATTAAAGGGGCAACTATTCACACGTCACTTCTTCAAATTGGACCCAATCCAGCTTCAAACTGATGTTGACTTTATGAGCTACCAGAGCATGTGCTCAGATGTAGACAAGTCGCCCTGTGTATGGAATAAACGGCCAAATATAATCGCTGTGCTCCTGAGTACCCTAGATGGGTGCTTTCCAGGGGGAACGACACATTGATTAGCACATCTCGCCAAAAACTTGGGTTTTTTACTCCACTTCTGTTGCAATGATCTCTGTTTATTATAAGAACTCCAAAAAATAAAAAATCTCAGTTTGGTGCTCTGGCTGATCAGATACAGCACATGGCTGCTCAAAAAGTAGGTTCACGCTGCGGCCGATTAGCTATGGCACCCCTAACTTGCTAGTTTCAAGCTCAGACCTGATATGCAGAGCTAATTGTAAGGAGTTTAATGCAGCTGAGTTTGCAAAAACCATACCTATGTTGGGCCTCAGATAGCCCCTCTGGTACCTTACTTTTGCAAGCTTGTATTTGGCCTTATCATAATGCTCTGCCTTCTTATTTCATGTCCCAAGTGCACCAACCATCATCTGATTGCAATAACATGCACTTCATAATTTGATAAACATGAAAGCATAGACGTGCAATCTAAACGTGATGTGCTTGAGGTTAAAGGGCATGTACCTCACCATGCACATGAAACAATGAGCCAGGCAGACTAGGCTTTTATCCTGAATAGGAACAACCAAAAAAGGCCCCTCTTGCCTTAGTTACAACACAATCAGAAGGCTGGCCCTCCTGCTATTGCTGACGGCTAGTACCAGCAAAACAGGTCGGTCATCCTTCCAAATCACAGGGCAGGTGGCGCTGAAACTAGGTTTGTTCAAGAGGTAGCTGCAGTAGTGTGTGCCTGATTTAAGGGTCTATAAGGGAAACACACACATGGATTGAAATCATTCTTGACAGCAAAATAACGTACCATGGCCTGACCTGACAGACCTGACAGGTCAGGCCTGGATCCGTGTGCTGATGAGGGTCATTTGAATCACTATGGGCGCGTCTAGTGCATACTTACCAGCGCATATTTCAAAGCCTGTGTCTGTCCAAAGGAGGAGAGCAACATCTTGATCTGCTAGGTTCAAAACGAGAAGCTACTTATCTTGACCCAAAACACCGTACTTGTGCATTCTTATCCATCCTTGATACTTGTGGCAATGCATCATGTGCGGTGCTCCTTTTCCTTGCAGATCAGCTGTGACAAGGCAAAGGTCGTGTGCGTGGACTCCAAGCTCATCGACGAGGCAATAGAGTCCATCGTAGGGCATCCTGCTCAGGATGAGGGAGCAAAGCAACAAAAGCAATGATGCACCTCTTCCCATTTTGTATTTGACCTGCACTCTGGCCTGCTTTCCTATTACCTGGCTTCACCTGTGCTTGTACATTGTGCCAAATTTTTTGTCTTAGTTAGAAATGCGTTATAGCAATCTCCACATTTTGTGTAGTAATTACTGTGTGTTGCAAAGGTTAGATTCTTTTTGCTTATCATTTATCGAAAACACCATGCTCTTAGCAACAAGACACGCCATCTACTCTGCTGCTGCCAGCACAGAGGAAACAGCCACATTCATGCTCCTCCATTCCTGGAATAAAAATATGAACACAAATTCCCCCTATGCATCACTCAGCCGCAAATACCCACTACATATGTAAATTCCTGGGCACCATCCCATCAGACCAACTCCAATATGCGAAAGTGCCCTTCTGGAACAACATACAAATACCACTTTCCAAACACTCCTGGGAATTGCAGATCATTGCCATATGGAACACCAAGGGCAGGGTCTGCCTCAATGCTCACAACAAAGACTGGCTAAAAGAACTTGCCAAAAAAATCCTTGAGGCAAAGTGGGAAATTCCAAACATACATGACCATCCCTACTAAACAGCCTTAGGTTGTGGACACACTCAGGACTCAACAAATTTAATAAGCTGCCCAATGACCACCCTCAAGCCTCAGAAGGCCCGGATAAAACAAGTGCCCTGATTAGCACTGACCAAGCTCATCATTGTAATATCGACGAAGCACCCCAAAACAGCTCCAGCCAAAACCTAACCCGTAAAGTAATAGATTGACGGGATTGGACCTACACTGATAGCAGCCTCCAAAAGAATGAAGTTGGGCAAGACACCGGATCAGGTGTATACCACCCTCACTTAAACGTTTCCCACTATGTAAACTTAAAAGGCATGGGTATAACCAACACCATCTCACGTGCAGAGCTAGCAGTTATAGCAGCTGCAGTCGTACACGGCTACTCACATATAGCCACTGACAGCCTTACATCACTGCATCAAATCAAAAAGAGCTCTCACACCCGAATCTCCATCGCCTTCACATCCAAGGAGATGTCCTTCAATCTATTGCTAAAGCAATCCGCCAATCACCATCGCCCATCCACTTCTTCAAAGTAAAGTCCCATGCCGGTATTATTGGTAATGAACATGCTGACGCCCTTGCTAAAAAGTCAGCCACCACCTACGCCGACATTGCTGACACCTCCATCAGAACAGCAGGCCCTGAGGGAAATCCCTTGTACAACATCCACTGGCTTGCACAAGAAGACATAGAAAACCAAACACAAACCCATAATCATACCCATACAACAAACATGGCCCATTCTTTTCCCCCAAAGCTTTGGTACTTACGTACTTACCAAACCACCGTGACGCCCTTCAAGCACACATGCATTTTCTCCATAAACTGGGAAATGCCAAAACTGAAGCGAACTACCATGCGTACTACCAGACCCTCATAAAGGACGGCACTGCCAATGGAGCCACTAGCAATGCTTACCTAACAATATCCTATGTCCCCTTAAAGACCAAATGCATCATTATGAAATACAGAACAGGCA
>Ga0307968_1001451_pt1 | contig 19340 bp, 21 predicted proteins | sample OrgLakmetagen650_FD_201834 | JGI IMG/M metagenome (GOLD analysis project Ga0307968, IMG submission 201834) | Saline water microbial communities from Organic Lake, Antarctica - #650 | ecosystem: Environmental > Aquatic > Non-marine Saline and Alkaline > Saline | place: Antarctica: Organic Lake...
GGAGCGTCACACGCAGGGTTCACAACTTAACAGGGTTTCTATTTCGCTTGCATCGTGAGATGCATAGGGCTCTGTCATTATTACCAAGGAATAAAAAGAATAAGGGGTGTCACACGCAGGGTTCACAACTTAACAGGGTTTCTATTTCGCTTGCATCGTGAGATGCATAGGGCTCTGTCATTATTACCAAGGAATAAAAATAATAAGGGGGGTCACACGCAGGGTTCACAACTTAACAGGGTATCTACAAAACAAAGACAAATTATGTCCCGCTCAAGGGTATGTCTGAACAGGAGGGTGTCTACAGAACTCAGCGTATTTAAAAAACAGAGACAAATTATGTCCCGCTCAAGGGTATGTCTGAACAGGAGGGTGTCTACAGAACTCAGCGTATTTAAAAAACAGAGGCAAATTATGTCCCACTCAAGGGTATGTCTGAACAGGAGGGTGTCTACAGAACTCAGTGTCGCACTCACAGTTCGTCACTCCACAGGGAGCCAACAAATAAAGACATTAATGTCATATTCAAGGTCCACAACCCAACAGGGTGTCTACAAAACTTTCCTCTTCAAGGTTTGACAGAGCCTGGATGGGGTGGCCACACAGCTGTTGCTCGATGCGCCCATGGTTTTGATAAAAAGCGTCGCATGTTTGTGTCGTGTAGCGAATGGTCACCTCGTCATGGGTGGCACGGAAGGCTGACCCGACTCTGTAAAAGGGAAAGACAGGGAATGTCGGTAATGTTAACGCATCCAGCGTGAAAGTATGTGTATTTTTAGGGTTGGCCAGAACCATATATATACAAGGTGTATATACGGTATTTTTGGCAGGGAAATCACCATGCATACGGTCATTGTATTTATTATTATTTCTTTTTCAGCGTGAAAGTATGTGTTTAGGTGCCTCAACTCTGAAACATAACGTGCACGCAGGAGGGATACGTGTTGGGTATTGTTGTGGTGGAAGTGACGGGTAGCTAAGCAGTTTTTGAGTACTTGGGTATTGTTGTGGTGGAACAGCCAAGTAGAGTGTGGTAGCCAAGTAGAGTGTGGCAGCCAAGTAGAGTGTGGCAGCCAAGTAGAGTGTGGCAGCCAAGTAGAGTGTGGTAGCCAAGTAGAGTGTGACAGCCAAGTAGAGTGTGGCAGCCAAGTAGAGGAGTTTGGCAGCCAAGTACAGAGTGGCAGCCGTGTAGAGTGCGGTAGGCAAGTAGAGTGTGGCAGCCAAGCAGAGTGGGACAGCCAAGTAGAGTGTGGTAGCCAAGTAAAGTGTGGCAGCCAAGTAGAGTGTGGTAGTTAAGTAGAGTGTGGCAGCCAGGTAGAGTGTGGTAGCCGTGTAGAATGTGGTAGCCGTGTAGAGTGTGGTAGCCGTGTAGAGTGTGGCAGCCAAGTAGAGTGTGGTAGCCAAGTAGAGTGTGGTAGTTAAGTAGAGTGTGGCAGCCAAGTAGAGTGTGGCAGCCAAGTAGAGTGTGGCAGCCAAGTAGAGTGTGGCAGCCAAGTAGAGTGTGGCAGCACGTGACAGCAAAACACAGTGATTGTTGACAACCTGACGAGGTTTGTACAAAAAAAGACAGCAATACTTAATGAGGGGCTCAGGCAGCTGTAGACAAACTTAGACAACACAAACCAATTTGTTCAAGGCCAGGTTGGGCCTCAGGTGGGGTTGAGAGTCAAGCTCCATCTGGTAGGTAGCTTCTGACGCTTGAAAGCCAAAAAATCCCTTTTTTGTCTTTATTACTCAAGCTTGAAGTGCTATCGTTATGTGTACATCTAAGTTTGTATGATGCGCTTTAACAAAATGTGTACTTAAGCATCACAACCACATTGCATGCACGCATGCTTGCATGCAGCTCATGCGCAATTGTACATGTCATGAGTGTACACCCAAATTTGCAGGGTTGGCCAGACCGTATATATATGTATATACATTTATATGCAGTATGACCGTATTTTGATTAATCCTTGCAAAAAATACCACATATACACCGTATATATATGGTTCTGGCCAACCCTACAAATGTGTGTGCAGGCGTCTCACTCATCTATTTTTTTATCTGTCATAAGAAAATTGCCGTGTTGTGCTTTCTAGTGCAATATCCGTGCACTGTACATTTGTACATTTGCCATGCTGTAACTGTCGTGCTAGATCGTTGTGCTACATTGTGCTGAAACAAGGGCATTGTGCACCCCCTTCGCAATAATCTTGTTGTTACCAAACCAGCCGATCAGCCAAACAACCTGGCTGAAGGTCACCCCCCATTGCAACCATTGTAACCACTTACCAAACCAGGATCCCTGATAGAAGGCAGAAATCCAAGTAGGAATATTAAAACCTTTGTTACAACGTGCTACTAAAAGTACCTTGAGGACGTCGCTCTATCAGCCCCACTGACGACCTGCAGAACACATACGACAAAAGTAAGTCAAGTTGTGTTATCACTCACGCAAGTTTGGGTGTGAGGCAGCGTATTGACTCCATCAAACACAGGAAATGGCAACATATATTTCTTCCGTGTCTGCACTTGGAATCAGATTGCAAAAATAGAATGCCTGTTATGGGCACGCACAACATATGGTCAGAGAGTTGGGGAGACCTCCTTCACCAAGATTTTCAGGGATTGATAAAGACAGATACGCACAGAAATGCATTGTTTAGAACGAGTCAAGAGAAGCAAGCATGAGCTCTAGCTAGAATGGTCCATTCAGCACCCCCCTCAAAGGTCACAGCAGCATTTCAAATTGCAAACGATGATGGCAGATAGAGACCACAGACAGAGACCACAGACAGACAGACAGACCACAGACAGCAGACAGAGACCACAGACAGACCACACACAGAGACCACAGACAGAGACCACAGACAGAGACCACAGACAGAGACCACAGACAGAGACCACAAAAGAAAAGCAGCAAAAATGGATATGAACTGTGTACTAGGTTAACTAGGTGCACCTGCCCCCCAATGAAGATCCTTTCCTATTTTCATTCTCCAGGTGGGATGTTGTGTGCCTCTGCATCCATCGGGTGTTGTAGAACACAAAACAACATCCGTTCCCAATCCTTGCCGGTAGTGTTTACACCGTCTGCATTCTTTTCCTTTTCCTTTTCTATCAAGGTGGCAGGGTATATAAAACTATTGAGTTCCCTGCAGCATGCAGAAGAACTCGAGTTCTTGTAGGCGAGGGACATGTGTGATGCACTTTTGCACAAAGTGCATGCTCACCTTTCTGTACCATCTTTTTATTATCTTATCTTATTATCTGTATCTTATCTTACCATCTTTTTATTATCTTATCTTATTATCTGTGCGTTTTCCTTGCTTTCAACGAGCCGTAATAGAACTCATCTGTGCGTTTTCCTTGCCATTAACGAGCCGTAATACAACCTATCTGCGCGTTTTCCTTGCCTTCAGTGAGCCGTAATAGAACCTATCTGTGCGTTTTTCTTGCCTTCAATGAGCCGTAATCGTGAGTATCGCTGGCAAGAGACAAAAACGAACAAACAACATCAACGACAGGCGCACCTCAAATGAGCTGAGGAATCCATTGGTACTGGCCAATCCTGCTGTACTGGGCAAACTGCAGGAGCAAGGAAGGAGCAGCAGGGAGTGCGCGTGGATGTGAGTGGGAATGGAGTAAATGTGAGTGAGATTGAGTAATGCCAAGGTAAGGGTAGGGTTACATTGCTTACATGCCTCAGGGGCATCTGAGCGGAAGCTTGGAGAAAAGTCTGTAACCACACCTAGCTAAACAAAAGGGGAAGCGTCTATGACAAGCAAGAATAGTGTAAAAATCAGGGGGCAGCAGCAAAGAGGTGGCTTGATGAGAGTGAGTGCAGTATGTGAAGTAAAGGCAGGTGAGTGCAGTATGTGTTGAGTAAAGGCAGGTGTTCCAAACACAGGATTATTTTTAGGGTTGGCCAGAACCGTGTATATACACCGTATATGACCATATATTTGATGATTTCCCTGCCAAAAATACCGTAAACCTATACACCGTATATATATGGTTCTGGTCAACCCTAATTAGTTGAAACAGGACGCTGTACACTCTTGCCATAGGATACCATATCACTCTTTGCCGCACACCCTATAAGTGGCACACCCTAAACTGTGCCATTTAGCTTCTGCCACCAATACATCATATCACGTGGTTCACGTAATTCATGTGGCTGGAAGTGGCTGCCTTGCCTGTGCAGCTCTTAATAAAAGGAAGGAGTTTTCCTTTGAGGTTGGAAGTGGCTACCCTGCCAGTACCTTACAACCTAAATTGAACGCTTTGTGGGTACCTTTTTGTAGGGGATCAAGATGTGGGAATGCTGGTAAGCGTAGCAACTCACAAGTCTGTGAGGTCCCGTATTATGTAGCACGTGTTTTTCCGGCAGCTCCTTAATGTTACAGAGCAATTAGTCTCTGTGGAAGGCAAGGAGATGTGTGAAACTTTTTACAGTTTACAGAGTAAGCCATCAGTCAAAACGTGCGACTGCTAGGCTGCGTTAAACATGCAAAAATTGTGAAGATGTGTGATACATGTTCCATTGGTACAACAGTAATTGCAGCAGCACAGGTCCTGGAATTGAAGAGAATGATGGAACTGGAAAAATGCAAGGAGGGAGGCAGCAGTGCAGAAATTTGAACGAGGGCAAACTGGCTGATAGTCATCATCAGGTGCCGATGACGGCAATGAATAGAAGCCTGGACATCAATAAATTGGAAAGAGAACGCGAGGGTCACATCCACAGGGCTCCCCAAGGTACATAGGGAGTAAGAAATTGTACATGCATATGCAAGACATGGTGTGCTGTATTGAATGTGCACATGTTTGCGCTTGACAGAGAGTCAAGTCCTTTGTGGAGGTTGCACGAATATGTAGGGAAGCAGCAATTTGGGCATATGTGTAGGCTTGTGTTCACACGATGGGCATATATGTGTAGGGCTTAACCCTATTCAGGATGTAGGATAGCCGATGATAGGTTCTATCAGCATGCTCCAACCCACAGCCCAATTATTGGGTCTATCGGCAGGCTTTAACCCACCGCCTAAGAACATGTGGATGCCCTCTGAAAGGGCATCCAGTCTACTGCTGAGTTGGCACCGGTCTGGGCTTGGCACAAGGGTACAGGCTGAGCGCTGGCTCTGCCTGCGATGCGCATGCAATAATTGGTTTCATTACTATTACCTGAGGGTGTGCTTGCATGCTTTTACGCTGAGCACTAGCTGCATCTTACAATAAAAACGCATGACATAGCATTTGCACGTTTTTCTTGCCAAAACTGATGAAAATGACAATGAATGAAGCAAGCTCCTTGTAAGCATTTCACACTTTGTGCACACTTTACACTCAGTGCACACTGCAATAATAATGCAAGCACACCTGTCTGTGAGTCCAAGTGCTTGCGACAGCACAGCAGCCAACAGCAACCAAACGCATTGCTTCATTTCAATGCACAGCTGGCGACAGCCAGACAAGGAAAGCCAGCTGCAGCGGGTGGCCTCCCTCCAGAATCACCACATTTTTATCTAAACCCTGTTTGGTGGTGTACCCTTTAGTGAACACTTGCACATTGCAAACGTCCAATTTCCCAGTAAAATAAATAAATAAATTGTAACCATAAATTCAATAAATAAATAAATTGTCCAATTTTCCATAAATTGTCTAATCTATAAGTTGAATGACACGTGCTTGGGAATTCTTCTCAGAGGAAGATAAGGAGGATGAGGAAGAGCCCAAGCTTTTTTCCAGCCCCCCTCACTTGAAAAGTGGCCAAACCGAAAGCAAGGCTGAAGACCACGTGCTGCGCAACAGGTGTGCACTTGCAGCATTAAGGCCGCTGTTGTGCTTAACCTCTCACAGTGGCGCACACGAGTACTCGCACACTTGTGTACTCGCACACACGCATACTCATACACACGCATACACGCACGCACGTGCATGCACACGCGCATGCAAACACGCATACGCAAATGCACCCCATACATCGACGTATTCACATCTACAGGTTCAGGATTGCCCCTGATGAGGTGGACGTCTTGCTGAACGATCGGGGCATAGCCAAGACGGACAGGCATGCTCTGCACTCATTCCTCATGTCTTTAGTCCAACCAGCAGCAGCACTTGCCCGTGCGCCCATCTCATCCTTCCATGTGGGGTGAGTGCAGATGTTTGGTAACTATTTCTGTCTGTGCTCAAAACGTGTGCGACGAGCTACTAAATGTGCCAGTCCTAGAATAGAGTCTAGAAAGCTTTGCCCAATGCGTGAGATGGCACCGCGTTCAACCCTTCTGCAGGTGCTGTTTATTTGCTTGCTGCTACATGCTGCTGATGTTCCTCTTGGGCTCACTTCTTTTAATTTTTTTCTGGCAACCGTGTCGTCTGGTTGCTGTCTCTTTCTGTACAGTACCTGGAGCTTTTGAGCAAGTTGCCTGCAAATGCTGCTTGATGGGCGATTAAATACGCACGAACAGGCGCACAGAAAACGCATAGGAAAGACTGCTCCTGACTTACAGTTAAAGAGCTGCGAATGGCTTGTTCACTGAGATGCCGCCTCTTGCGGCTGAAGAAAAGGAAAACTACGGGGGCAGTGAAAATCACTCCCCACCGGTTGTGTACAACGCAATTCTGTGTGTGTGAGTCACAGTGTTGGTTGCAGGAAGCTGCTCACTGTTCACACGTATGAGCAGAAAGGAAAAGAAAGCCAGTTTGGTATTGAGTGCTGCATAACTCGTTCACCATAAAAGACAAATAACCAAACTGCCCACAAAAATGAGCAGAAAGGAAAAGAAAGCCAGTTTGGTACTGAGTGCTGCATAACTCGTTCGCCATAACAGACAAAAAAACAATCTGCTTACAAAAATGAGCAGAAAGGAAGGGAAAGCCAGTTTGGTACTGAGTGCTGCATAACTCGCTCACCATAACAGACAAAAAACCAAACTGCTCACAAAAATGAGCAGAAAGGAGAAGAAAGCCAATTTGGTACTGAGTGCTGCATATCTCGTTCGCCATAACAGACACGAAACCAAACTGCTCACAAAAATGAGCAGAAAGGAAAAGAAAGCCTGTTTGGTACTGAGTGCTACTTAACTTGTTCACCATAACAGACAAGTCGGTTTGGTATTGAGTGCTGTATAACTCGTTTAACATACTACTTTACTCTGTAAACTCTGCCCAACATACTACTTTACTCTGCAAACTCTGCAAATTCTGCACAACTCGTTCACCATAACAGACAAAAAACAAAAGAACGAGAACTGTTGGTCCAGCACAAGTTGTTTTCAATCATGTAATCCCCTCATAATATAATCCCATAACGTAATCCCTCACGCACATACTCATTCTGACAGATGGACTGCACACTGACACCAGTGCGTAGACGCAGAAGCATGCATATTATACATAAATATACTCACTATATACATACTCAAACGTGCACACACACATCTGCACACGCTTGACAAAAACGCAGAGCTGTGGGCTTTAGGTGCATACATATACTTAAACATGCACACACACATCTGCAAACGCTTGACAAAAACGCAGAGCTGTGGGCTTGGGTTTAAGCGGGGCAATATACGTGGGTGTAAATGTAGAGTTCCCGAAGAGCCACTTGAATAACTCAATTCACGCTGAGCAGGTGAGAGCTTTGTGTCAGCATTTGGGGCCTTTGCCTTGTCCTTTCTGGGATAATGTGTTGGTCTGCCTTTTCCTTTATGGCCTTGAGGAAGTGTGCCAGCAAGCAAATTGGACTGCACAGTGAGAGCTTTGTGTCAGCGTTTGGGGCCTTTGCCTTGTCCTTTCTGGCCCTGGGATAATGTGTTGGTCTGCCTTTTCCTTTATGGCCTTGAGAAGCGTGCCGGCAAGCTAAATTGGACTGCACAGTGAGAGCTTTGTGTCAGCGTTTGGGGCCTTTGCTTTGTCCTTTCTGGGTTAATGTGTTGGTCTGCCTTTTCCTTTATGGCCTTGAGGAAGCGTGCCGGCAAGCAAAATTGGACTGCACACTGAGAGCTTTGTGTCAGCGTTTGGGGCCTTTGCCTTGTCCTTTCTGGGATAATGTGTCGGTCTGCCTTTTTCTTTATGGCCTTGAGGAAGCGTGCCAGCAAGCAAAATTGGACTGCACAGTGAGAGCTTTGTGCCAGCGTTTGGGGCCTTTGCCTTGTCCTTTCTGGGATAATGTGTTGGTCTGCCTTCTCCTTTATGCCCTGAAGGAAGCGTGCCAGCAAGCAAAATTGGACTGCACACTGAGAGCTTTGTGTCAGCGTTTGGGACCTTTGCCTTGTCCTTTCTGGCCCAGAGATGATTTGGTGGCCTGCCTTTTCCTTTTATGGCATTGAGGAATTGTGCCGGCAAGCAAAACTGAACGGCACAGTGAAATCTTCGTGTCAGCATTTGGGGTTTTTGTAGGGTTGGCCAAAATTATAAAAATATAATGTATACCGGTAGACAAAAATATTGGCAAGGATTTTATCAAACATATGGTTATATATGATGGCGTGATGACAGCGTATATGTACGGTTCTGGCCAGCCTTAGGCTATGCCTAGCCCCTTCTGGTCTTGGGGTAACGCGCTGTTTTTTTGCTGGCCTTGAGGCAGCGTGCTGGCAAGCAGGATTAAACTGGCAGGAAACAGGCAAAGCAAAAGGCAAGACGAAATACTGGAAATTAAGAGGTTTGGCAGAAAGTCGATTAGCAGTGCTGGGCAGGTGCACGGCATTATGCAGAGTGCAGTACGAGTAATGCAGTGATGTATGTGAAAGTTTGCATTCGACCATGCACTCAAAGAGTTATGGCAGCTGGAAGTATTTCTTTTTGGGGCCGTAAAATTGCACGTCTGCTACAATTTGGAACAAACCTCAGTGCCTACCGCTTTCATGTCTTGCTCATCACTGAGAATTTGTGCAAATTTGTGACAACAGTTTGTAACAACAAACTGTGGCAACAACTTGTGTGTGTCGAAAGCCCACCATTCCCAGGTGATTGTTGTGCAGGAAAGGATTTGAATGTCGCATTTCCATCTGTATCTCAGTGACTGCCGCTTCCATGTCTTGCTCATTCACTGAGATACAGATGGAAATGCGACATTCAAATCATTTCCTGAACAACAATCACCTGGAAATGGTGGGCTTTCGACACACAAATTGTTGTCACAAATTTGCACGTGTCAAAAATTGTTGTCAAAAATTGTTGTCAAGTATTAACCACAGTCCCCACGCTTGATAGTGAAAAAGTCTGCAAACTGTTCGATGTTCGTCCACCCAAAGGACTGCACCGTTTCGTACAATGAGCACACCGTTGGACGCGTATTGAAGCCAGATTTCTAACGCACTTATTTCCAGACTTTCCTTTTGAGGAATGGGGCAGCTAGACGTGTATGAGTGGAAGAGAGGCAATATTCGCTGGTTTCCAGACCGTTTGAGGATGCCTTAACCTGATTTAAATGCTAAGCATTAATACGCGTCCAACGGTGTGCTTATTGTACAAAACGGTGCAGTCCTTTGGGTGGACGAACATTGAACAGTTTCAGAGTTACTTTTTGGCCGGGGGGTCCACCAAGCGTGGGGATTGTGCAAATTTACACGTGTCAATGCTCCCCATGAAAGCAATGATGCTCAGCAACTCGCCCAGTATTTGCTGCTCACAACGTGGAGAGCAAAGAAATAAAGGCCTGCAAGGCTGGCCTCAATGTATCAAGCGTTGTGTGACAACGTGCACCAAGTCTGCATCGTTCTGTAATTCGCATCCGCACATTTCTTGCTGCTCAGCTGCTTGCAACACGGAGAGCGAGGCCTGTACGTGCTGACCTTCACGTTTCAAGTGTTGCATGACGATTTTCACTACGCCCACCCCATTTCTTCCGCACCCGCGCATTTCTTGCTGCTCAACTGCTTGCCAAATGAGGAGCGAGGCCTGTACGTGCTGACCTTCACATTTCAAGTGTTGCATGACAATTTTCACTACGCCCACCCCAATTCTTTCACACCCGCGCAGTTCTTGCTGCTCAATTGCTTGCCAAATGAGGAGCGAGGCCTGTACGTGCTGACCTTCTCGTTTCAAGTGTTGCATGACGATTTTCACTACGCCCACCCCATTTCTTTCACACCCACGCAGTTCTTGCTGCTCAACTGCTTGCAACATGGGGAGCGAGGCCTGCAGGTACTGGCTGTGTCTGCCGCGCCCTGCGGGCATTGTCGCCAGTTTTTAGTAGAGACCACGACCGCGGTAGGTGCTGGGCTGGGCCTGACTGGGCGCATGAGGTGCATACGATTTCAGTTAGCAATTGTTCTTTTATTTGCTGCCATCGACCACAAGCCCCTGTGATATCCTGATATCCTGATGTGGGAAGCATAGGTACATGCATAAGGTGTACAAACACACACACACACCTATAATATCGATTGAGGGTGTAATCTTGTCTGCTGCCCCCTGCCGAGATTACACGTGTAACGATACATGTTTAAAATGACATAACAGCATCAAGCCGTTCAGCCTACAATTCCGTGACAGGCCTCTCTGCATGTTTGGTGCATATGCCTGCAGTTGATAAATGATAATGATTTAATTATAAACGGTGCATGTGCCTGCAATTAATATGACTAACGTTGCAGTACAAAGCACACATCATGTTTTGAGCCCGACTACGATGATGTACTTATCCTGCATGTTTTTCAACTGTTGCAGTACAAAGCACACATCATGTTTTGAGCCCGACTACGATGATGTACTTATCCTGCATGTTTTTCAACTGTTGCAGGACAAAGCACGCCTTGTGTTTTAGACTGAATACCATGATGTGTGTTATTGGTGAGAAACGTTCATCAGTTTCATTAGTCAGGCAGGCAAGCCCTTCTGTGTGCACTGAAACCTCTGCAGGATGAAGCACGCATCGTGTTTGGGGCCGAAGAGGACACTCCTCTTCCTCCTCCTTCTGGCCAAGCAAGAAACCCCAGTGCCAGCACAAGCGGTAGAGACAGAGAGGCCACAGGTGAAGGAGGTATATTTAGGGGGTGTGTGTTTGCTGGGTACAGAGTCCTGGTCAGGTAGTCCAGGGTATGAAGAACAATATAGCCACAGGAGACATTTAAATGTTATCACAGCTGCAGGCAACCCGCATTGGTAATATGTCCAGCTCGTTTTGTGCTGCTTGCGCTGAACGCAGTGTTTTTGTTGGTGTTCAGGATGTGCAATTCCTCAGGTGTAGGATTAGCCAGAACCATGTATATATACAGTTTATACTTTATATACGGTATTTTTGGCAGGAAAATCACCAAGTATGTGTACGGTTCTGACCAACCCTACTCACGTGCGCACTACTCGCACTGGCTCCACTTCTCATGAATGATGTGCAGGAAAGCTGAGCATCCCATGCAAGTTGGATTCATTCACACAAGAAGCAGAAAGGACCAGCAGCCCCACACCCCTGAGTACTGCCATAGCTACTGATTAGGGTTGGCCAGAACCGTATATATACACCGTATATTACCGTATATTCAGTCATTTCCCTGCCAACAACACCGTATATACACCGTATATATATATGCATATATGGTTCTGGCCAACCCTACTACTGATGCTATGGACCCTTGACTGTGAAAAATCATGTCTGCGATCTTATTCAAAAGCATTCACGCTCAAAAACTCACGATCTGCTACTCAGGTGCGAGCAACGGCGCAAGGGCTAAAACCTACACCTCCTATGGCTTGAATGATCTGCTGCCGTTGAAGTTTGGACCCATGGACCTGATGAGCGATGACAAAGCATTTCCATTGCTCCTTGCGCAACAGCATCACCAGGTGAAGAACGGAAGCGGCGCAAAGAAATAAAAAATAAAATAAACAAAGAGAAGAGGAGTGTGTGAAGGGTTGGCCAGAACATATATGTACATTGTATGTGACGGTACGTTTGCTAATTTCCCAGCCAAGAACACCATATATACACCATATATATATATATATAGTTCTGGCCATCCCTAAGTGTGTGTCATGCATGCTGTACGTAGCATTAAACACACACACACACACGCACACGCACACGCACACGCACACGCACACGCACACACACACACATGTTAATATATGGTGTACTTCTTGACATGGTTTTGCTCCAAGCTTGCGATTATACACAGTGTGCGTCTCAGACGTGGTGGGAGTTGCATAACAGGTGATGTAAGTATGTATGTGTATGGCAAACGCGTCTCCAAGCGTACGGTCATGTACAGTGTATGTATAGGCTTCTGATCAACCGCAGTTGCACACACAGACTTGGATGTTGCGTGACATGTGGTATATGGTGGGGTGAATTAATTGCAAGGGCGTTTCCCAACGTACGGTCGTGTACAGTGCATGTATAGGTTTTGATAAACTTTAGTTGCATACAAACTCGGAAGTTGCGTGATTTGCAACAGCTCTCTCATCGCTCTAGGCACGACCACATAAAAGTAACATTGGCCAGAACCGTATATATACACCGTATATGACTGTATATTTTGTGATTTCCCTGCCAAAAATACCGTATTTACACCATATATATATGGTTCTGGCCAACCCTACACATAAGTATACAGGATCATTGCGTCTGTCAGATTCAATATTGCACAACGACAATGATATCAGTATGGACGAGGAGAGCAATGTGAGGAGGAGTTAAAGGACTCCTCTGCTTTTGGCAAAACCGGCACATATCATAGTCCATTAGACAATAATTATTCATTATTGAGCCAGTTGCACTGAAATAACGTTGCATTGGAAATGGACGGTTAATACCATGTTGTGTACTCAAACTCTCGAGACATTTTTAATGTTCCCGATGACATCTTTGAAGAAATCCCTGACTAGATGTAATTGCGGTTGGTGATCAAGCAGGCTGGACGAGGAGAGCAGTATAGTAAAGTGTACGTAAAACTTCGCAACCTTGTAACCTTTGAAACCTTTGAAACACTTGGAGCACAAAGAGGGAAAGGAGGGAGGAAGACAGAGAGCCGAGTTTACCTGACAGGTATGTAAAATTTAATTCCAGGGTTGGCCTTCCTGTACGTAGTTGTGATGTATTTACAATATTCAAAGTAGGCTTAATTCCGTATATACCGTTAAATACAGTGTGCATATGCGTTCTGGCCTATCTCATTTTTTAAAAGGCAATGGGTTGGATGGAACGAATGGAATTTGAGAAAGCTCAAACCTTCTACAAGTATGATAGGCAAGAGTTGTCTTGAGTGTAAGGCTCGTTGCCCTCACCCACCTTCACGTATTCCTCTTTCTTCATGTCTGCTATTGAGGGTTAATGAAGCTGGTTTTGGTTGATGATCTTGTTAGTGTGAGCAGATGGTTGAGGGCTTTTCCTTATGGGAACTACACACGCACACACACACACACACACACGCACACACACACACACACACACACACACATTCACACACAAACATGCACACACACGCACGTCCTGGCACACGTGGAAGATGCCATCCACAGAGAAATTGTATGTGTATGTGTGTGTGTGTTTTGCCAAATATGCAACATGACTTATGGCCTCATCAGCCTGACCTTAATCAGCATAAAAATAAGACGTTTACTTCTGCCTTCTTTGATGAGATTATGAACCAAACCGTAAAGCTGATGAATCATGGCTCATGCTGCACCAAGCCAAAAACCAAGGCATTGTGGCTCATGCTGCTGATCATGGATATCTCAGCTGCCCTCTGTGCCTGCAAGGTGTCCAAAGTTAATGGCTGCAATGAGTTTTGCACAGCATGGCATTCACAGCACTGCATATACACAGCATGCATATGCTTTAGTTTATACATGTGCATGCACTTACACATACACTGAATGTTTATGGCTCCTGGCATTCACAATACTGCACCATTGTGTGCAATGTTGCGAGCCTTGACGCATGCGAAGTGGCTACTTGTTTCACATTCGTATGCACTTTTTAATTGCACAAAAAACTCACAATGCTGCACCTTTGTGTGCAGTGTCGCGGGCTTTAACGCACGCGAAGTGGCTACTTGTTTCGCTTGCAACCTGAATTGCACCATTCACTCACAATACTGCTCCACTGTGTGCAGTGTTGCGAGCCTTTGACGCACGCAGAAGCGGCTAGTTGTTTCACATACTTCTTGGATTGTGCCACTCGCAATACTGCACTTTACTGTGTGCAGTGATGCAGGCCTGGATCTATAGAAGCGGCTACTTGTTCTATACATTCATTCATAATTGCACCATTGCACCCTCCCTCTTCCTCTGCAGGTGTCTGTGTCTTCACGTAGCTTAAAAGGCCTTGAAAATTACAGAAAAACCATTACAGAGTTGCTTGCACATGGCATCCGGGAGGCCGAGCGATGGGCGCGTCAGGTACGGATCAGATGATTCTACAATTGCTGTTTGTCCAGTAAATAAAATACCTGTGGGAGGTCGAGCAAAGGAAGTTTCAATGCTGCCTTACGTCTGATATATTTATGTACGTGCTGGTGCGCATACATGAAAGCAACGGGGTTGTGTGTTCCTTAATCATGCTGGCTGTGTCATCACTACCAGCGGATTCTTTTCTTATTTCTTTTGTTCCAATAATTGTCATTGGCGAATACCGCCGTATGCGCCAACCCGTGAGGGAAGCGCGCAGATTTGGTGAGCTCGTAAGCCTCCCTCACGGGTTGGCTTTTGACAATTAGGCGACCTGCGGCGTCCACCCGCAGGGTGTAACAAATCATACAAGAGTGCGCTCATGTTCAAAAGAAAAGCGGTAGTAGCGAGTTAAGCTATTAGATGTAAATACAAAGGCTGGTCATGGTCAATTAAGGTAGAGAAAGGTCTATCAAGCTGGAGGAGGTACATTTGTGAGTACACATGCTGCTCACTTCAACCGCAAGCCTCCATGTTCAATTCACTTCACCCTTTGTGCTCCAATTTGTTATATCCTTTTCTTACCAGCAACATATCACTTGATGCAGCACATGCTGCTTTCAAAAGGCCATGTCTGTATGAAATACAAGCTCTTGATTTTTGTGCACTAGGATCACATTGATGGTGTTGCAGGCAGGTATGAATTATGTGCCATTGCCAAGGACACGTGGTACATGCTGCAAGAGAAGCATATAGACACTATATAATTGCACTTGGCGACGCGTTTGCAGCGAGAATTAAGTGCTCTGCCTCACTTCTTCATGTACAGCCCTTTGGCTCACTTCCCAATTTAATTCATGTGGCACACCCCCTGCCTTACGCTACGTGCTATGTGCTATACACATGATGCATTTGGGGAGTTACATTTATCACTTCACCACCTTAAGTGGCATAAATGTGTCAGAGAGCTGCGCCACACGCTTTAAACCCCTGTCTCATGCTTAGTGCGGTAAACCGTGTGCGGATTGCACTAGGGAGTTACGATCATAACTTCTGCTGTCGAAGTGAACAGTGCGGGATTCGTGGGTCTAGCTGCTGTGTCACACTCTGCGCACCCTGTCAACACATGCAGTGCTACACGCCATACACGGGCTGCACTTCCGGAGTCGCGATCATCACTTCAGCTGGCAAAGTGTACAGTGGCGGCTATGTAGAGTCTGCTGCCTTTAACCCTAGCTTGACTCCCTTCCACGCAGCCTGGGCAGCAGCCGTCACCGACCACGTGTCCAGCGCACAGGTTTGTGCGCAACTTGTATATGCATATCACTGAACATATCAGCTTGCGTTTGTGCATTGCGTGCGCATGATTTGGGTAAAGACCCTCCACCACAAAGATGTGTCTGTGACCAGAAAAGGGTGTGGCAGATTGGGAACGTGTGAACAAAGACAGTACTGGTTTTTAATTTAAGCAAACGATTCCTAAAGAGCATAAATAGGTGTCCTCAAGATGCCTTGAAAATATAAGTGCTTTTACCTACATGGCAAGCACAACAAATGGTGAAACACGAAAGGAATAAAGAATGCGACTTTGTCCCTCGTGCATTGGAGGAAAGGAGCTGCTCTGCTGAAACTCTGCCGCACAGAAACGATAGGGGTGCTTGTTAGGAATTGAAAAACAAGCAAAACCTGCCAAACTGCCACTTGCTTGTCGTGCAAATCCCAAGGTTCCACCAGGAGCCCTGTTTTATTCAGGCGAGGGAAAGGGAGAGAGGGGTGGGTGGTGGGTCATCTGATCAGAAAGGTCCGCCCCAAAACCAATTTGTGGCGTCATTAGCGTTTTCTTAATGCCCACCTGGTTCATTTTGCCGCGTCTATCGCTGCAATTATCCCTCAATAGTCATACCTTGCTGATTGCTGATGTTTGTTTTACCACGCAGGTCCGTGAGGTGATCTTGGTAGAATTGAGCTCTGCACCTGTCAGCCAAATGCATGGTGTTAGGGATCTGGCAACGAAGCTTGCACCGGACGCCTCGTTCACGCTACTTTACCTCGTCAGGGACGAGACGGAGTCGATGGGGATGTGTTCTTTAAATTAGGTTTCAATGTAACCAGACTGCTTTTCCTTAGGCCTTCTAGGTTATTTGCTAGGACAACTACTTGCACGGATTTGAGCTGACGGTCACTAACACATTAACACATAACAGACCAAGTAACCGAATGCATGGCAATTGTATTGCCGTACGCACAATGAAAATTATAAGTTAGTAATAATTCAAATTTAATGTCAGCACCAGAACGACTCAAAGAGTCCTGAGAAGGACAATGGAATGAGGGGAAGTCCTCGCAACCTGGCCCGTCGCCTTGCCAGCAGAGAAACATGTGGCGGAACCCAAATAAACAAAGCGCGGGCCCTGTACTCCAGTCTGGCCCCAGACGCAGCTGTGAGTGGTGGAGCCGTACATGTCCATTCATTCGGTTGTGGAATTTGGAAAGCTGTCTCTCCATTTGATTTGTGGATGTACTGGACAGAGATGCACAGCCTGCTGAGGCCACCAGTTGCAGGCATGCTGTGCTGTGACACCACAATATCCGCAATTGTCCACGCAGACACAGGTGGACGTGCCAGACATCCACATCTCCCGCTTCAGTCCATGTGGATGCTATCTGGTGTGTTCCTTAGGGTAGCGAATGCTTCTTGTCAATTGAGTGAAGCAGCGAACAGCGGCGGTCATAAATGTTAGTGTTTAGTCCACGCTGCCCTTGAGCACGTGGAACGAGCACATAGAACCATCGGCATGGCCCTTACACACAGGTGTGTTTTGGCTCAGCCTTCCAGCAGCTCGTTGTCTATCGCTGCAAGGGCTCACGTCCAACAACTGTGCAAGCTCAGGGGAGCAGCAACAGCATGGAGGACGAGGGGGGGGCATTGCAAGGAGCACAGGAAGACAGCAGGATGTCGGAAACAGGCACCTCTTTTCTGGGCACGCAAGGCCCTAACCAGCAGTCCCCTCTTCCTCCCAGCTCCCACCTCTCACATGACATCAGCTTCGACAGGTGTGTTTTTCAAGGGCAAGCAGGTAGAAATCTTATTGTTGTGAGGAACGGTAAGTTGCAAAACTCCTGCACACTAGGAACTTCTGTAAAAGGTCATACTTAAACAGTTCAATCGTCTTGAGGTGTTGTTCCTCCTAATTATTCGCTTGCTATGGCATTTCAAACGGCTTGCTTAAACGTTGGCTTGCTGTGCTTCTGTTGGTCTTACTCTGAAAGATGTGCCACACTTGGGAAGTAAATCTATTGGGGCTGTTCTTCTTTACTTCTAACCCACACCAATCAGCTAACAAACAACTGACTTGTGGAAACATAATTTGGCACCCTCCGTGTCCGTATGTAATTTTGCTCGAGCCAACAGGCACTGCTGCGGTTACGTGTGTTTTCAAGCTGTAATGTAATACTGTCGTTCACAGTGCACAACCCAAAAGACCGTAAGCATCCATTTTCATAGCTCCAATTGCACGTTCCTCCCTTTCTTCCACCTCCCTTTAGCAAGCGCCTGCCATTTCTTACAAGTTCCTGCACGCAACAACCCCCCCCCCTGCCTATTGCTCAATGCCACCTCTTTTACTCAAGAGGCATTTAGCCAGAGCCACACCCTACGGCATTCTCAGTGTGCAATCTTGGAATGTGCGTGTAGACAAGTCCTCACCGTTCCTGCTCATACGACCGCAGTTTCTTCCAGCTCCTGTACCGGACGAGCGTATCGTCGCCTGCCAGCAACATCCCCTCTCAAGGGCCGCCATCTGTGCGTAGCCCACAACGGGGTACCACCGACAATAGCAGAGGTGAGAGTCGTTGGTTTTGTCGTAGGGGAGGTGAAAGGACAAAAAAAAAGGTGCGTGGCCTACAGCAGGGCACCACCGATGGTAGCAGAGGTGTTAGTAGTTGGTTTCGTCGCAGGGGAAGTGAGAAAAGAGGGTTTAAAAAGGTGGATAAACGAAGAAAATGTCTGTGTTATAGCTGCCGGCGTCAGTCGAAAGAGCTACCCGCAGCAACAACCTGACCTCTCCCTCCGGGGGTGGGATCCGTTGGTTATGTCGTAGGGGAGGTGAAAGAGTGAGGGCTGCCCCTTGAAGCAAGTATTGTTCTCTGGTAAACCTGCATTATAGTGCTCCTAGGGCTGTCCTTGCCTTACGTGCCTTGGTGACCGCAGATTTATTTGCAAATACGGCTGAAATCTTCGCAGGCACTAGGTGTCTCTGTTTCAGGTCTTTCTGTTGTGGTATGACTTTGCCCTTGCAATGCCAGGAAATGCGCATCGGTGCGCAATGATGTTTGTGTACACCTGATCCAGCCCTCAATTTCCTGGGTGCCTTAAGTATAGGTACATTTGCCTTTGATTAGGGTTAACCAGAACCATATGTATACAGTGTAATATACGGTATTTCTAGCAGGGAAATTCCCTTAATATACGATCAATTTATATAATATATGGTGTACTTATATGGTTCTGGCCAACTCTGCTTTTGACCTTATGTTGGTTTTTACTGACAGCCACTCCTGCCATTCAATCGCGTCCAATCGCTCCTTGGTGCAGCAGGAGGCGGTGTGGGCACCGGAGGGGGCCTCACCCAAACGGGTCCGCTGTCTTTGAACAAGGACTTTGTGCTGTTCCCGCTGTGGGGAGAGGGAGGTCCTCCTCTGGTTCTGCTTGCCACACAAACGCCTGCAATCCCGGAGGGCCGTCAGCAGCAGCTGCAGCAAGCAGTGTCCGCTGCAGCCGTGACTGTCGTGCCGTACGTGGAGCTCACTGTGCTTCATTTGGTGAGTCTTTGGGTGTGGGTGTGATTGTGGGGGTGGGGGTATGGGGGTGGGCGTGGGCGTGGGCGTGGGCGTGGGTGTGGGCGTGGGCGTGGGCTTGGGCGTGGGCGTGGGCGTGGGCGTGGGCGTGGGCGTGGGCGTGGGCGTGGGTGTGGGCGTGGGCGTGGGTGTGGGTGTGGGCGTGGGCGTGGGTGCGGGC
>Ga0307968_1001453_pt1 | contig 19331 bp, 22 predicted proteins | sample OrgLakmetagen650_FD_201834 | JGI IMG/M metagenome (GOLD analysis project Ga0307968, IMG submission 201834) | Saline water microbial communities from Organic Lake, Antarctica - #650 | ecosystem: Environmental > Aquatic > Non-marine Saline and Alkaline > Saline | place: Antarctica: Organic Lake...
CGGGCCTGCGCACACTGGTGTGAATAATTTTCGTTTTCACGGTGCGCCCAGCAGCACCTCCACCGCCCCTCCCCATCCCCTGACACCGCAGGGCTGCCTGGTTAGTCAGTCTTAGGTGCCTTGCAAGTTTTGGGGGCGGGGGGTGCGCTGGGCGGGCCTGCGCGCCCTGGTGGGAACTTTGGTGGGAAGACACCAAACCTAGGGGCTGCGCCCCATGACTGGGGCTTCGCCAAAAAAAGGGAAGTACTGGCAGGGCAGAGCAAAGGCGCTATGCACACCTGATGCTGGAACGCTGAGTGCTCAGAGCACCGTCTTGGGGAGGTTGCCCCACTTGAACGCGCTGGCACGGCTGCCCACACCTGAAGCAGTGCTTCGTGGTGTGGTACTCGTCCATGCCGAGCACCGTTACACAGCGGTTGCAGCTCCCTCCTGCCCCACTCTGCAAGTGCGCGAACAACGATTGGGGGAGTGCACAAGGAGTGAGCACACAGCAGCATACTTTCCAACATCAATGCAACAGACTTGGGCTGTGATGGCTTGGCTTGAAACAGATGCTCGCTTGCAACAAAACAAGGCTGAGCTTATAAAAGAGCAGTGTGCGTTGCCACACTCTTAGATCACAGTGCCCTGCATATTCTAACCCTTGAGGGCATGTACTCTCTCAGCAACCATTTAATTAATAACGATTAAAAAGGTTGCACCACATGCAGAGTACCACAAGGGAAGGCGAAGGCGTCAGCCACCCTCTCACCAGGGTATGATTACACCTACCCGTGCCCCCTTTATGTATGTTCTTGTGATGCCCTTGGTGGGCACAGAATTCAAACCCTTGCGGGTATGACCGAAATCTGTGTCCCTGCAAGCCAGGAGCGTGTGTGTGTGCGCAATTGGTCGTGTATTTCAGCATAGACAGGTACATGCGTAAATCTCAACCCAGTCAAGGCATTTTTGCAGTGTGAGGCTCCACACCATCAGGCGCAAGCGTGCCGTTCAAACATATAGTTCAGCACAGGAACTGCATGATCACTCTCCTTTTGGTGCACTGAGCACAAGGGTTAAGCACTGAGCACCAGGGCAAAGTACGGATGAGCACAAGGATTGAAAAAATGTTTCTACAACGTTTCGTCTAGCTAGGTAGCACAAAGGCAACTGTGTGTGTGATGTTTGTCCCTTGAACAATTGTGTGGAGGGAATTACATGCACATGTCCTGCGAGCAGCATTATTTTTATGATCATCAATCTCTGTAGTACGTGAAAAGCATGCAGGCAGTGAAAATCATGCCCTGCATCTGTCAAGGGTCAGAAAAATGAATCCATCATGGTAGCGTGTAATGCTCCTTTGCACTGCTTTTTCCCACAGCCTGCAGTGTTTTAAAGAAGGTGGGTTTCTCTCAACCCTGCATTTATGCAAGCTTTTAACAGGTGATGGAACCCCTACCAAATAACGACCCTAAAATTATGCAAGCTATCAAGAGGTGGTGGAACCTCCCTGTTGACAACTCTGGAAGCATGCAAGCTATTAAGAGGTGGTAGAACCTCCCTGTTGACGACCTGGAAGCATGCAAGCTATTAAGACCGACACACGACAGGGCCAGTGCCCAGTGACAGCATTTTTATAACCGCAAACGTTCAGGACAGAAAAGACAAGAATGGATCTCTGACGTTAGACACGCACGTGGCTGGGTTTGTGTCCAGCTGCTGGACCAATCCCGTGGGTCCTAGGCCATACAGAACAGCGTACGTCATGTGCTTGGCCTGGCTGCGTTGCTGTGGGGTCACCTGTGTGTGTGTTTGTGTGTGTGTGTGTGTGTGTGTGTTTGTGTGTGTGTGTGTTTGTGTGTGTGTGCGTCTGTTGCTTTAAGAGTGTGCGTGGTGCGCAAACAATGCATGCAGCTTACCTCGTCTTTATCGCACTTGAGCCACATGGCAGCGATTGGCTTGAATGGATCAAGCGAATCTTCCTGCAGGCACACAGAAATCGTTGAGAAGCAGACCTTGCGAACATGGCAAATTAACTAGCCACTATAACGGGTGTGCTGAGTTGCATGGGTGCGCAGCACGTGTGTGGCTTGTTAGCGATTGGAGATGAGAACAATCTGCATGCTCTTAATTCTTAACAGAATTGTAGCTATCTGTGTGCATTTTTTGTGCACTTGTGTGCAGTGTGCAGCACACTTGCATCGAGCTGTACAGCTGCTCGTCACACCTGCATTGAGCTGTACAGCTGCTCGTCACCGCTGAGGTATGACACTTAAAATGTAACAAACAGGGATGCATCAGCGTATGTCTGTGTGCAAGACACCTGCATAGAGCTGCAGAGCTGCTCGTCATCACTGAAGTGGGCCATGAGCCGTAGTTCCACCTGCATTATATTTTCCCAGGTAGGTGTGTGTGTGTGTGTGTGTGTGTGTGTGAGGGGGGGAGGCATGATTTTTCGTGCGTCGGCATTGTCTACCAAGTTTATTCATTGGGATCTCGGAGTGGTGTGCTTAGAACAAAGGTGTGCCCCAATTATCCTCTTGTAGCGCTTAGAACAAAGGTGTGCCCCAATTATCCTCCTGTAGTGCTTAGAACAAAGGTGTGCCCGATCCTCCTGTAGTGCTCAGAGAAAAGGTGTGCCCGATCCTCCTGTAGTGCTTAGAGCAAAGGTGTGCCCCAATCCTCCTGTAGTGCTTAGAGCAAAGGTGTGCCCGATCCTCCTGTAGTGCTCAGAGCAAAGGTGTGCCCTAACCCTCCTGTAGTGCTTAGAACAAAGGTGTGCCTCAATCCTCCTGTAGTGCTATCAATTCAAATTGTGGAAACACATGCTGGCAGCAAAAGCATCCACATGCAACAGCAGAGAAATTTCTTGATCATGACACTGAATAAGTAAACCCTTGGACCGGTTTAACTCCAACTCATAGTGTTGTGTAGTAATCAAAATTCTGCACTGTCTGATCCCTCAATAATCCCATTCTAACTTTTTAGGGGCAGTGGTTCATAGATCACTTCATAAGAGCCACAGCCAGCCTAAGCTGGTCAGATGCTTGCTTGACTTGTATCTTTGTATACACAACAATTAGATTACTGCCAGAGACCCGTTAGCAGTCTTACCAGATCTGTTGCATGTGTAGCAGCCTTACCAGGTCTGTTGCATGTGTAGCAGTCTTACCAGGTCTGCTGCATGTGTAGCAGCCTTACCAGGTCTGTTGCATGTGTAGCAGTCTTACCAGGTCTGCTGCATGTGTAGCAGTCTTACCAGATCTGCTGCATGTGTAGCAGTCTTACCAAGCCTGCTGCATGTGCAGGAGTCACGTTCTTACTAACAAATTCAGGCCACTTTAAGAATGCCGCAGCCAGACTCGTCATGTCTATAATTGCACGTATACTACTGACCTGGCAGTAGTCAACGGCAAGAAGCATGTACCCAGGCGACGCTACAAGCGCTGCATAGCACAAATGTGTGACACAGAGGAGCAGAGAGGAGAGAATGAGGCATGTTAGATGTTGTGCTGGAACCACACAGAGGAGAGGAGGGGAGGATGAGGCATTTTAGATTTTGTGCTGGAACCACAAAGAGGAGAGGAGGAGATAATGAGGTATCTTAGATGTTGTGCTGGAACCAAAGAGAGGAGAGGAGGGGAGAATGAGGCACCTTCGGTTTTGTGCTGGATATTTGTGCAAACTGTGGATGCTCAAAAGTGTGGCAACAGCAAGTCCCTGCAGCAGCAGATGCAGTGCTGGAGGTGCTACTTTACAAATATAACACATACACCTCACATGCACATGCACATGCACATACACACATCACACATCACACATCACACATCACATGCACATACACACGCATGACTGGGTCTCCTCCGCAAGACCTGATCGCATGTTGAGCTTGAATGTTTTGCGCTGCTGCTTTTCTTCGTTTGGCAGGATGGTTTGATGGCTGGAGGACCCTTCAATCTCAAATTCGATGGGCTTTGGCATGGTCTGCAGTTCATCACATTGGAGGCAACACATTGAAGGCAACACATTGGAGGCAACAAATTGGATACAACACATTGGATGCAGCACATTGGATCATCACAATGGAGGCAACTTGGATCATTGGATCATCACATTGGAGGCAACTTGGATCAATGGATCATCACATTGGAGGCAACTTGGATCATTGGATCATCACATTGGAGGCAACTTGGATTATTGGATCATCACATTGGAGGCAACTTGGATTATTGGATCATCACATTGGAGGCAACTTGGATCATCAAATTGGAGGCAACTTGGATCATTGGATCATCACATTGGAGGCAACACGGTGATGGAAAATTGGAAGGCAAAAACAACAAGACAGACACAAAAAATTAGGGTTGGCCAGAACCGTATATATACACTGCATACGATTGTATATAAGGTAATTTTCCTGCCAAAAGTAACGTGTATACACCGTACATATACATACATATAGGGCCAGCCAGAAACGTATATATTTAAGCACTATACACCGTATATGGCTGTATAGTGACATCCCTGCCAAAAACACCTTGTGTACACCGCATATATAATAACATATATATGGTTCTGGCCAAAAAGGCAGACAAAAGTCTGGCCAAAAAGGCAAACAAAAGGGAGAAGGTTCACTTTCTGTAACCATCAGCACACATCAAATTATAGCATACATTGCATGCTTGCTTGATTACAGAACATACATTACATGCTTGTTTGACTACAGAGCACAGTGTACACTAATATTTTTGCATGGTGTTGCTGTTGTAGCATACCTACATTACATTTGACTGCAGAGCTCAGTGTACTATAATATTGTTGCATGGTGTTGCTATTGTAGCATACCTACATTACATTTGACTACAGATCTCAGTGTATATCACTGTATACATTATTACAGCGTATTTACAGCATCATGGGCCCAGGAACATGTTTGTGAAGGAGGGCCAGAAATATCAAGTAACACATAGTGCAGGATACAACCAGTAACACACAATGTCAGTGACACATAGTGCCAGTGTAACACATAGCGCCAGTGCAACACAAAGTGCCAGTAACTCATAGTGCCGTAAGGCCATAATGCCATAGTGCCACAGTGCCATAGTGCCATATTGCCATAGTGCCATAGTGCCAGTAACACATAGTGCCAGTAACTCATAGCGCCAGTAACTCATAGCGTCAGTGTAACACATAGTGCCATAAGGCCATAATGCCATAGTGTCATAGTGCCACAGTGCCATAGTGTCAGTAACACATAGTGTGATTAACACATAGTACCAGTAACACATTGTGTCAGTGTAACACATAGCGCCAGTGCAACACATAGTGCCATAATGCCATAGTGCCATAGTGCCAGTAACATGTAGTGCAGGATGCAGCATCTTGCAAGAATTGAGCCTAATAAATCCCACCTGGACCTATGTAACACCTACGCCATCATCATCAATCCCAACGACAATAACCTTGTTGTGCAGATCTACCTGTTCGTTAATGATGTGTGTAACAGTTGTGTAGATCTACCTGTTTGTCAATGTTGTGTGTTAATGTTGTGTAGATCTACCTGTTCGTTAATGTAGCCGCGCGTCGAGAAAGGCATACTCAAGATGTAAGATCTGGGTTATATTCCGGCTCGTATCCACCAAACTGCTGGAGGGGGATTTTACACTTGTGCCGACACCAAGCATATAAAGGATGGTTAGCACAGCGCAAGCTGTGCCAAGAGAGTACCAACTGACGTTCGGTTGCACTCGCCTTCAAGAACTAGAGTACTTCTGCATGCTGCAGAGTACTCAGCAGATTGTATTCCTATATGAATCGTTGCATTAGTTAACTATGCTACTCTGGCACTTTGTAACAAGATCTAGATAGTGAGTATTGTTCACTGTAAAAGTTTTGAACAACGTGCTTTCATATCACGTCAACAACCCAGTGTGATCCTTAGCGGAGGTGCAGCAATGACTGCCGGCATAGAACAACAAATGGTCTGCAGACCAGAAAGAACAACAGATGGTCTGCAGACCAGAAAGAAAGTCGGCACCTGCAGGTTGGGGTTGCCCATGCAGAGCCGTCCTGTGTGTGAGTGTGTCAGTGTGTGTGAGTAGTACACACACACACACACACATACACACACCTGCAAGTTGGGGTCGTCCATGCAGAGCCGTCCTGTAGCGGTGCCTGCTTGATCGAACCTGCCTCGAAGTCGTAGCAAGGAGGGAGAAGTGGAAGAGGGATCGCACTCCCCTGTGTGGGAACGCAGGATGGCAAGCGATATAATTTTAGCAAGGTGCTAGCACTTTTCTATGGACATAGATGTGGGGGGCCCTTCCCGGGAAAGAGCAAGAAACACTGTGCAGGCATTGATGAGAGCCACTTTGCACAATAATGAAGTAGCCACTCGGTGTAGGGGGTTGGTGTCAATGCCTTCCCTTTTTTGGGAATATATACACACCTGAAGCTAGGCTATTCCTGCTTCCGGAGATACTGTTGCTGACGCCGCTCTAGCCGCTGGGCTTCCCTGCGCCGCTTGAAGCTGCCACCTGGTTAAGAAAAGAAAAGGAAAAAAGAATAAAAAAGAAAAAAGAATTAACTAAAAACTATGCAGGCTATGAAAGCCACTCCCCACAGTAATTAAGGAAAAGGAGCCACTTTGGTATCGAGTACCGTAAAGCTCCTCCACCGCTACACCTGGTACAAATGGTATGAACAGGATCACAGTAAGCTGTGTAGCAGTGACGCTCATTAGATTTACACTATGCTGGATAAAGTGAGCTGTGTAGAATTGACGCTCATTAGATTTACACTATGCTGGATTTAGTAAGCTGTGTAGCATTGACGCTCACTCAATCCAGCATTGTTAGATTGTAATGAGGAAGAAACTGGAGCGTGTAATTGAATTGTTTTTAAGTTGTAATGGAAGAAACTGGAGCGTGCAATTGAAGAAACTGGTGCGTGTAATTGAATAGTTTTGGGATTGAAATGGAAGAAACTGGAGCGTGTAAATGAATTGTGCCGATGACGGTCTATTGCTGGAGGTGAAAAGAAACAGGATAAATGGGCAGGCAGGGACGCACCAGACGTTGCAGGCGTGTTTAAAAGGAAAGAACCACCGAGTGATGCTCAGTATTTACAGAGGTTGACCTTAATGCGAGCACAAATCAGCCCAAATTGAAGATGCTACCTGGGGACGATGGAATAGGATGTCTAGGATAGAGTAGTAGTAATAGTGAATTGATGTATTTGCTGTAAGGCCCTTACTGCAGCATCCAGCAAAAGTTTCCATAGTGGCTGATGTTTTTATGTACTCTCCCTGTCGTAGGACACGTTCTCTTGCACTTAAATCTTCTAATGGCCTCAATCAAGTGATTTTAAAGAGGTCACCGCCACCTCAAAACTCATTTGAAGCCCCTTACTGCAGCATCCAGAGAGGTCACCCTGGAGGGCTTGCGCCTCTGTTTTACCTTCTTTGTCATAATATTCGTGTTGTTCAATTTATCGCTTCAATGGCCTCAGCCAATTGATTCCAAGGAAGTTATCATCTCAAAACGCATTAGAAGCCCCTTACTGCAGCATCCAGCGAGAGCATCCTGGAGGGCTTGCATCTCTTTTTACCTTCTTTGTCATAAAATTGGTGATCTTCACTTTATAGCTGTTTACCTTCTTTGTCATGAATTTTGTGTTCTTCAATTTTTAGCTGTATACCCTCTTTGTCATAATTCATAATATTCGTGTTGTTCAATTTATAGCTTCAGTGGCCTCAATCAAGTGATTCCAAGGGGATTACCAGCTCCAAACTCACTGTGAGTCCCTTAGTGCAGCGCCAAGCATGCGCATCCCGTTGGGAAGCCAGTGTCTCTATGTACCCTTTTAGCAGTCCTGCCAGTTTTGCTAAGCGGCGGTGCTCCAGCAAGGTGTCAACTACTGGGTTGCCTTTCATATCCTGCTGTTGGAAAGCATTATGCAAAAGCACGCGGAGTAGTGATGATAAAGTTTGGTCGAGACGGGATTAGCAAGGTGTCAATTATTGGATTGCCTTTCAGGTCCTGCTTTCCCAAAGCATTATGGAAGAGCACACGGAATAGTGATGACAAGTTTGGTCAAGATGGTGCTGTGGCACAGTGGCTGGGCATTTCAAGCCAAGACAGGCACGATTGTTATCAAAGCCATTCATGATTTAATCGTGGCCTCCAGGGAAAGAAAACTCAATTTGGAAACGCTTCTTTGCGAGTGAGCACCAAAGGAAAGGCAAAAGGCAACAAGAAATACGTTGGATTGCGAGTGAAGCCAAACCACTTTTGAGATTTTCCAAGCCAAACACAATTGAGAAGAAGAGCCGCACACTGCAAAGAACAAGCTGGTAGAGGAATAACTAAATTAGAAACGCATTGCCTGCTGCGTTTCTGGTGATCCAGTGCTGGAGATTCAAACATGTGTGCTAATACATTTTGAGAGCAGAGCAATTGCCTCGCCAATCTAATGCTGAAGGCAATGCTCTTACAATTTATCACTTGTGTACCTAATTAGCTGCTGTGCCTACAAACAAAGGTTTAAATAATTGGTGGAAAACAACGTGCTATATGTAAACAAAAACGTTTACGCAAAGAAATTAAACTTTTATTACTAAAAACAAACATTTTCTGCCTTAACACCAGTACACATTTGTTTAAATCCCTGTGCGGGAAACCTGCACGTAATTAAACTTTGCTTGCGGGCACCCGCAATCATATAAATCCCCCTGAACTTCACTGGTGCCTACAAAGCTGCTGGAATCATAGCTGCAGCACCTCGGTGCTGGTTCTGAAGCTTCTTCTCTAAATGGATGTGGATGTGTGCTTGAAGGACTGGTGCACCTAATTAGCTGCTGCAAGAGTATTTACCTGCAATACCTCAGAGCTCGTGCTGAAGTACCCAGCCTTGCCCCTTGAGGAGGATCTGGGAGGGGTGAGCCTCAAGCGGTCAAATAAGACCTCAGACACCTGCCAACAAAACCACATTGCACAGAACAGTAGTGCCTTTCGTATTAGAAGACATGCTCCAGATTATTTAGCCTTTGCCAAATAAACACGGAATTAGGCACCTGCTTGCCATGGAATATTACAAAAAGAAGGGAAAGAAACAAACACGTTGCGCTGATGTGAACAAACACCCACACTACCAAAACCGTGGTGCTGTGTGCGTCAACAATACAGTCCAACGCTGTGTGCATCAACAATAGCTGTGTGCATCAACACTAGCTGTGTGCATCAACACTAGCTGCGTGCACCAACAATAGCTGTGTGTATCAACAGTAGCTGTGTGCATCAACAATAGCTGTGTGCATCAACAATAGCTGTGTGCATCAACAAAAGCTGTGTGCACCAACAATAGCTGTGTGCACCAACAATAGCTGTGTGTATCAACAATAGCTGTGTGCATCAACAATAGCTGTGTGCATTAACAATACAGTCCAACGCTGTGTGCATCAACACTAGCTGTGTGCATCAACAATAGCTGTGTGCTTCAACAATAGCTGTGTGCATCAACAAAAGCTGTGTGCATCAACACTAGCTGTGTGCTCAACAATAGCGGTGTGCATCAACAATAGCGGTGTGCATCAACAATAGCGGTGTGCATCAACAATAGCTGTGTGCATCAACAATAGCTGTGTGCATCAACAATACAGTCCAACGCTGTGTGCATCAACAATACAGTCCAACGCTGTTTAGGGGGAGAGTGAGTCTCGAGCAGACTAATAAGACCTCATAGATCTGCAAGCTTTTAAACACATTGCTTCACAAAAGGGTACAACATGCAATGTGCCTCTCTTGAGGGCCCTCGTTGGAAGGCATGGAACCCGACAGAGGGGTTGGTACTCTTCAGTACCAAAATGCCTTTATATGAAATAGGAGGGTCCTGAGTCCGTGCTTGCAACTAATTTGGCATAATAATAGCCAGGCTACCTAAACTCAGGCCTATTTAAAACCTACACAACCTAATGTCTGAAATTATATTACAGTTCCTTAAGTGATTTGATGATCTGAGGAGAAAGAAGGGGTTCTGTCGTGCAACACCAACAAAACACTTGCCTGCACAGAATGGTACGGCACACAATGCAGAGCATGAGTGCAAGCCCAGTGAGACAGAATGAACGTACCTGCTTAGGCGAGCTTAACAAGAAGCTGACTCCAGCAGCCTGCATAGCAACAGAACACTTTGTTTGCATTACTAGGTGCACAAGTGCACAAGACAGAAAGTGTATTGCCAACATACACAGGTGGGCTCGGCAGTTGCAAAAAGTGTATTGATGGCGTATAGAGGTGAGCTCAGCAAAAAGCACACTCCAGCAGCATACAAAGCAACAAAACTGAGGCCGTTTTAATTATCATTATTGCATGAAACTCTGATGTGAAAAGTGTATTGATGGCGTACAGAGGTGAGCTCAGCAAAAAGCACACACACACACACACACACATACACAAACAAACGCACTCACTTACACACACACATACACACACACGCACACACACACACACACACATACACACACACACACACACACATAACACACACACACACTCCAGCAACCTACAAAGCAACAGAACTAGAGAACACATCATAACAAATGCGAGATACCCATTATGTGAAGCAGCGTGTTTAAAAGCTTGCAGATCTATGAAGTCTTGTTACAGGTAGCTAAAATTGCTACATTTGTGCCTCTCTATTGTCGGGGCCAGCATGATTTGGGCCTTGGCAACAAAAATTATCCGAAAGTACTTAAAGGCTGGCCACCTGCTAACCCAAACGACTTTGCAAATTAAAAGTTAAATTAAGCAAGCAGAAACCGTTCCAATGAGAATCTTGGCATCCTGGTTGGTCTAAGCAATACAGCAGAGGGAATGCTGCACAAAAAAACATTTCCTGTGCGGAACCTTGACCAGGTTTCAATAGGTTTGCACACAAAGACGCACAGACACAAACACTTACACAGGTACACACCTTGCACGCTTTGCGCTCTAGCTGATTCAAGCGCTGATGTAACAAGGGAGACTGGCAAAGGAGCACGGTATGGTCGCAGCACATGCCTAGGGATTCCATACGCGTTAGGATGGGAACCTGATGCGTGGTCATATGTACGCATGGCCTTGTGTGGCCTTCATCCATGCGTGCCATACATGTATGCTTACACAAACAGAAGTGCGTTCTGTGTGTTTGGTAACTTGCAACTTGAGTGGATTAATTCAATTGCACACAACGTGCAACGCTTATGCTGATATGTGTTGACGAGTTGAGTTCCTGATGGCTGTGGGTTGTAATAATGAGAATCGAGGACCCTTTTGGTTAAATTATGTAAGCAGGTCAAGGAGCATCGTACGACAGCAAGGAGTACACGCCAATAAAATAATCTGGCTTGAATGCGAAAGCAAAGTTTCATTATAGAAGCTTGTCATATGCCTTTTTACCGTTGTCGGCTGTCATTTACTTTGTTCAGGCCTTAGCCTAGCAAGGGGGGTTGTGCTCTTAGCTTTCGCATTCAAGCCAGATGACTTGACGAAATGAGTTGAATAAGCATTGGTTATAGAAATGCCAAAATACTGAAAGTAGCCGATGGTAGGTCTATACAAAGAGTCGTAGCACAACTCCCCTTAATAGGCAAGAGAAGAGTAAATGACAGCCGACAACGGTACCAGGCATATGACAAGCTTCTATAATGAAAGTTTGCTTTCGCATTCAAGCCAATAATTGTACAGGCATATTTGTGATCACAGCACATGTGTTGACTAGTCTAGATGTGCATGTATGTACATGGGTGTATTCTGACCGCACCACATTATACATGCATGTATGTACACAATACACAAGCAATTTAGGAGCACAGACAAGTGCAGGTGCCTAGAGATCCCATACACAGTGGTGAATGCATTTTATTTCTTGCTGAGCTTTTTAAATGCCACACCATCAAACCTAGGAAATGCCATCTTCAACAAGCAAACCGGATCCTGCAGCTTATTGAAGCAGACCATTCAAAATGCCTTCCAAACCAACAAAATGCGCGTCACACGGCTTGCTGCCACCATTTAAGTTTGTCCCTGCTTTTATTAATTATTCAGACAGTACCATACCTAATTGAACAAAAATGCCATACCATCAAACCTAGGAAATGCCATCTTCAACAAGCAAACCGGATCCTGCAGCTTATTGAAGCAGACCATTCAAAATGCCTTCCAAACCAAATAACTACCCATCACACGCTTGTTGCAATTGGCCTGCAATTGTTGTTGTTGGCGTATTTCATAGGTCAAGGGGAGATAGCAAACTCCCTGCTACGCGGTTGCAATTGCAAAGATGGCCTAAAAAAAGAGTAATCCAGTTTGTGTAATTGAGGATAACATGGATGAAACACACACCCATACCCTCTACCATATCATTGGCCTGCAATTGCATAGATGGCCTAATGAAATCCTGTCACTGCGCTAGCCTATAATCAACATAGCGACTTACCCCAGCAGTAAGCTGGTACGGGTTATCTTTATGTGTGTTTTATACACATTCCAAAAGCATCACCATGTACCTAGATGTCCCTGCTAAACACACCGATCATTCAGCAAATGCATTTGGTTCTGGTCAACTCTAAAGATTCTACACACAAATTTTAATACCTGGATCATTCTATTTCATACCCTCAACATTCCACACACCAATTCCAGTACCAGATTGGATACCTGGAGCGTTCAATTTCACACCCTCGACATAACTAACACAAACTTCAGTGCCAGATATAGTTCCTGGAGCGTTCAATTTCACACCCTCGACATAACAAACGCAAATTTCAGTACCAGATTGGATACCTAGAGCATTCAATTTCACACCCTCGACATAACAAACACAAACTTCAGTATACCAGAGGCATCTCGATGTGAGCCAATGCCGGCAGCAGCCCTTCCTTTGCGAGGCCTGTGGGTGCAAAAGGAATGGACGTTCAGAAGACAAAGGAGCTAGCATAAACACTACCGTACTAGCCTGCTTTCATTCCTATTCTTCGCTTCAAATGCACGCCGGATTAAGCGTAGTAGCCTGCTTTTATTCACAGCCTGCGCCACACATGCACACCTAGATAAAGCGTAGTAGCCTGCTTTTATTCATTATCTGCTGCACATGTGCACACCTGGGTAGAGCGTAATAGCCTGCTTTCATGCATAATCTGCTGCACATGTGCACAACAACGTAATGCGTAGTAGTAGCCTGCTTTCATTCATTATATGCTGCACATGTGCACACCTGGGTAACCTTTGCAACATTCTGTAAGGAACCTCCGTCACTCTCCACATCATCCTTTTGGGTGTGGGCGGCACCATCTACAACACCCACAAGCTGAAGCATATCAAGGAACTGGGTCTTGCCTCCAAGCTCCATGAGCACTTTGTGAACTTTGCTGCTACACTTGTCCATACCAGGCGTGCCCTTTCCAGTATTTATATAAACCCCCATCAAGAGCCGGTTTCAGGCCAATCCTGCAACCCTCCTGATCCCCGTTAATTTTTCCTTTTCGTGGTGGACTCGGTACCAAAGTGATTCCTTTTCCTTATTTAATGTGGGGAGTGGCTTTCACCAGAGGGGGTTATCTGGACAAAAGCCAAAACATGCTCCTTTTTGCATGAAAGGTGCAACTACTCACACGCCACTTCATCAAATCGGACCCAACCTAGCTTCAAACTGATGCTTTCTTTATAAGCTACCCGAGCATGTGCTCAGATCTAGACAAGTCGCCCTGCGTACAGAATGAATGACAGGACTAAAAGCACACGTCGTGCACCTGTACCCTAGATGGGTGCTTTCCAGGGGGAATGGCACATACATTTGCATATCTTGCCAACCACTTCGTCTTTTTGCCCCATTTTTTTGCAATGATCTTTATTTCTTTTAAGAATTTTAAAACACCAAACATGACTCGGTTTAGTGCGCTGGCTGGTCAGATACAGCATATGGCTGCTCAAAAAGTACAATTCACGCTGCGGCCAATTAGGTATGACTCTTTTAATTGGCAGGTTTCAAGCTTAGCTGCATTGGAATTAGGCCTACATAGCAGAGCTAAGCTTGACACGTACCAGCGCAGTTAGCGAAGCCATACCCTAGGAGCATGAAAAAACCATACCCATTGTGGGCCACAGATAACCCCCTCTGGGCATTCACTGCCTGCAAGTTTTTCTTTTTTCTTTTTTCTAAAGCGTAGTAGCCTACTTTCATTCATTATCTGCTGCACATGTGCACGCCAGATTAAACGTAGTAGCCTGCTGTCATTCATTATCTGCTGCACATGTGCACGCCAGATTAAGCATAGTAGTCTGCTTTTATTCAAAGCCACACATGCATACCTAGAAAAAGCATAGAGCCTGCTTTCATTCATATTCTGCGCCACACATGCACACCAGATTAAGCGTAGTAGTCTGCTTTCATTCACAGCCTGCACCACACATGCATACCTAGATAAAGCATAGTAGCCTGCTTTCATGCATTATCTGCTGCACATGTGCACACTTGGGTAGAGCGTAGTATTCTACTTTTGTGCATTATCTGCTGCACATGTGCACAACAACATAAAGCGTAGTAGTAGCCTGCTTTCATTCATTATCTGCTGCACATGTGCACACCTGGGTAGAGCACGTCGTACAGCTTGCGGGAAACCGCAGCAGTTTTCAGTGCCTCCAGCTGCCCTGTAGAACCGGTTGGGGTGTTAGAGGCCACCATTACAGCGCCTGCAATCACAAAGGCACATTGCAGATCCAGCTGACCTGTAGAAAGGGTTGGGGCGTTAGAGGCCATCATCATAGCACCTGCAATCACAAACGCACAGTGTGCAGATCCAGCTGTCCTGTAGAAGGGTTGGGGCGTAAGAGGGCATCATCATAGCGCCAGCAATACCACGAAATTACGAGGGGCATTGTCAGTGCAGATCAGGAGAAGAGACCGCAACTATTCACAGTTTGTAGGAGCACTTGCGTCATTTAAAATTCAAATCAAATAGATGTCATTTATGCACAGAGGGTGTATTTGAAGCCTCAAATACACAGATACTATGCACAGAAGCAGCACGATCTCTGCACGCGCAATACACACACACAAGCATGCAGATACTATGCACAGAAGCAGCACAATCTCTTCATGCGCAATACGCACACACAAACACGCAGATACTTTTCACAGAAGCAGCACGATCTCTGCACGTGCAATACACACACACACAAACATGCAGATACTATGCACAGAAACAGCACAATCTCTTCATGCGCAATACACACACACACACACAAAATGCAGATACTATGCACAGAAGCAGCACAATATCTTCATGCGCAATACGCACACACAAACACGCAGATACTTTTCACAGAAGCAGCACGATCTCTGCACGTGCAATACACACACACACAAACATGCAGATACTATGCACAGAAGCAGCACAATCTCTGCACGCGCAATACACACACACAAACATGCAGATACTATGCACAGAAGCAGCACAATCTCTTCATGCGCAATACGTACACACACACACACACAAACACACAGATACGTTGCACAGAAGCAGCACGATCTCTGCACGCGCAATACACACACACAAACATGCAGATACTATGTACAGAAGCAGTACAATCTCTGCACGCGCAATACACACACAAAAACATGCAGATACTATGCACAGAAGCAGCACAATCTCTCCACTCGCAATACACACACACAAACATGCAGATACTATGCACAGAAGCAGCACAATCTCCGCACGCGCAATACACACACAAACATGCAGATACTATGCACAGAAGCAGCACAATCTCTGCACGCACGTGCAAGTGAAAGAAGCATCACACCCACCCACACCCACACACCCACACACCCACACACACTCACACACACAAACACACACACACACACACACACAGATACTGTGCACAGAAATAGCACGATCCTTGCATGCCAACATAAACAAGCACACACACACACACCTACTCCCTGTCACAAAGAGTGTGGACTTGCATATCTGTAAATCACTCAGCACTCGCGCAACTTGCAACTGAGAAATCCACACACCTACTCCCTTCTCACTCCGTTTTCTTCCTCCACTCATTTGTCCTCCTGAAATCCCTGATGGGCAGCTGAATTTATGCTGTTGGTGTTGCTGTGGGTGCTGGTGCTGCTGCTGCTGCTGCTGCTGCTGCAGTTGGTGGGGTTGATGGTGGTGTTGGTGCTGGTGCTGATGCTGCTCAGTTTTTTGAGATGTAAGGACAGGGCGCTTTTGTGCTGAAGAAGATGCTGTTGAGAAGGGCTGCAGCTGTGGCTGTGGGGGCTGGATAGGGCCAGACAAGACTTGCAGTGCCTGTTGCACTGCAGATATGCCTGAGTGACGCATGAGCTGCTGCTCAAGTGCCTGCGGTTGTGTGTGTGTGTGTGTGTGTATGTGTAGTGTGTGTGTATGTGTGTGTGTTAGTTAACGAAGCCTTGGATATTTGTAACACGAATTGCATCACGCTTCATCGTATCATAACATCACGCTTCATTGTATTGTAATCACGAATTGCATCACGCTTCATTGTATTGTTATCAGGAATTGCATCACGCTTCATTGTATTGTTATCAGGAATTGCATCACGCTTCATTGTATCAGAAATTGCATCATAACATCACGCTTCATTGTATTCTTATCAGGAATTGCATCACGCTTCATTGTATTCCAGTGCATAAGTCCTCTGCTATAACACTACAGCTACACAATTTGACGCTACAACAGACGCTATAACAGTTGCTATAACACTACAGCTACACAATTTGACGCGCTTGACCCAAAACCCTGTTTGCGCAACACCCTTACAAAAAAAGGCCTACACAAGATTTTACAATACAAGTTTTTTCTTCCACTGAAATAGAGACACATAGGCATCTGCTGCAGATACTTTATCTTCAGTCAATTTACAATAATGTATCCCATCCCTAATGTGATCAACGACATAATGTGGACCTCTTGTTGCGCAACAATGCCTCAATGTACAGTATTCCTCAATATACAGTATTCCACAATATACAGTTGCGCATCAATGCCGCAATATACAGTATTCCACAATATACAGTATAAAATGTTCAAACTGGGAGATCCAGCAATTTAGAGGACACGCACACATTCCAGGCTTTGTGCGTCTGAGGCATTCCTTTCCACCTATGTGCTTCACCTGCGCGCTGTTATTGACACAGCAAGCTTTTTGCATTGCTCCACAGCAGCACAACCCAATTGGGTAAGTTTTACACTGAATGCTCAATTTCTAGTCAGAGAATCAGTACAGACAGACCTGTTAAACAGACCATCACGCCCACCTGCGTGCCCGTAGTGCCTGGCGAGGTCATTGAGACAACGCCTGGGTCTGTGAGGTACAGCGCCAGCCACACATCAATTGATGGAGCAATGATGCGGGAAAAGGGATGCAAGGCCAGCCTTTGGTACTGCTGCTTCATGTTGAAGCCAACCTGCGTTGTAGTGTTATTACAGAAGCACTAGACCAAAAGGATGCAAAGCCAGCCTTTGGTACTGCTGCTGTATGTTGAAGCTAACCTGCGTTGTAGTGTTATTACAGAAGCACCAGACCAAAAGGATGCAAGGCCAGCCTTTGGTACTGCTGCTGTATGTTGAAGCCAACCTGCGTTGTAGTGTTATTACAGAAGCACTAGACCAAAAGGATGCAAAGCCAGCCTTTGGTACTGCTGCTGTATGTTGAAGCCAACCTGCGTTGTAGTGTTATCACAGAAGCACCAGTGTAGTGTTACAGATGAAGCACTAGCTTTGCGCACTCTGCCCACTTGCAACTCTACAACGTTGCAACTAGACCAAAAGGATCGGAAGGTGTAAGGAACGGGGGGACTTGCACCCCATCCTAGTGGCCTCTTTGCGCACTCTGCACACTTGCAACTCTACAATGTTGCATGCGTTAGCATGGGGAGCGGGGTGAGATGAGTGGGCATGGTTGTGGGACTGGGCATTTGTGTTGGGGTGGGGTGGGGTGGGGTGGGGTGAGATGAGTGGGCATGGTTGTGGGACTGGGCATTTGGGTTGGGGTGGGGTGGGGTGAGATGAGTGGGCATGGTTGTGGGACTGGGCTTTGGGTTGGGGAGGGGTGGGGTGAGATGAGTGGGAATGGTTGTGGGACTGGGCATTTGGGTTGGTGTGGGGTGGGGTGAGATGAGTGGGAATGGTTGTGGGATTGGGTGGGGTCAGGTGGTCAAAGTAAAGTGTTGGTGTAAGCTAGAAGGAAGGTCAGTGATTTAGATCATCCATGTGTAGAGGGAGCGTAGTGATTGTATGTGCTGTCTGCGAGTTTTGACATTTTAGTGTAGGGAGCATGTAATGGACCTTAGAGTGTGATCTGTGAACCTTGACGTCCAAGTGTAGAGAATGTGTGTTGGACGCCTGATGATTGTGGTATTTAACTTTTGGTATCTAAACTTAACCAAGTCCAGGCCGAAGTAACACGAATGTGAACTTTATAAGGGTGTAGGGGGTAGGGTTTAGTTGCTTTACCCTAACGTAAAGAAAAATAAGAGTCATAGCGCTGTTCTTGCTCAGTTTTTTTTGCGGTGGGTTCTATGGTACCTGGTGCCAAAAGTGGCTCATGCTCTTTGATTAGTGTGGCAAACGGTTTTCACTGCCTGAAAAGTAATTCCCCCCTGTTCTTGCCAAGTTGATGTAAAGTTGCAGATGCAATCTTGCCATAAATAGTGAGAAGCAGGACAAGCAGGTCTGCCAATGTTATTTAGCGCAGACACACACATACACACATTTGTGGGCCCTTGTAGAGCGCACAAAAACACATACACACACAGATACACACATAAGAACACACACACACTCACACACACACTCAAACACACACACACACATACACACACACACCTTGGTGAGATGAGGGTCCGACAATATATCCAGCACTGCACTCATCAGCTCGTTTTGCTGCACGGAACCCTTTGTGCTTTGATCATGGCAAGCTGAAGACCGCTGTTCTCTTGTGGCCGCAATAGCAGGATCAGTATCAGGATTGGCAGCATTGGGCAAGTCAGAGGACGAGAGTGGCACAAAAAATGGTGTGCTGTCGCTTACTGAGATGGCAACACCCTGGAAGATTGAATAAGTGAGGATGAAGGAGGTAAAACCAATCAATAGTATCAAGGCGTCAAATAAACAGACAGGAGCAGGAAAGCGCAAAAGTGCGGCTGAAAAAGAACTCCCCACACAGGAGGCGTCAAAACATTTCTAACAGTCACGTGTAATTTTTGGGCCTCCGACACAAAATGCCCCCCCCCTCCCAAACCCCCCTTCCTAACCCCCCACACTAATAAAAAGA
>Ga0307968_1001455_pt1:0-2500 | contig 19303 bp, 25 predicted proteins | sample OrgLakmetagen650_FD_201834 | JGI IMG/M metagenome (GOLD analysis project Ga0307968, IMG submission 201834) | Saline water microbial communities from Organic Lake, Antarctica - #650 | ecosystem: Environmental > Aquatic > Non-marine Saline and Alkaline > Saline | place: Antarctica: Organic...
GAGCAGGTCGCAAGCTACAGCCGGGCCCTGGTTATGACTGCTGCCACGGCTACCACGCTGAGGGCTGCCGTGTTGCTCCGCCGTATGAGTCTTAGCCGCTCCCGAGTATTTCCGGGCGTGTGCACGTTGGCACACGAAGGCGTTTTCCAGGGGGCACCACGCGGAGGTGCTCATACATCGCCCCCCAGCGCAGATAAACTATCAGAGCAAGGCCTAGATCTGTGAAACACTGCCAACAAAACACTGCCCTCTTGGTTGCTTGTTGCTTCCAAAACCAACAGCACATGCTTTAAAAGCCTCTTCTCGTCCTGACGCTATCCTATTTTTACCTAGCACTGTGTGCTCGCTCCTCTCGCTTTACAACCCGCAACCCAAACTTTCAACAGCTTGTTAAAGACAAAAAATTAAATCCAAGCCAGTGGGAGGTTCACCTGATTGAGTTTGAATTCTGTGAAGACACTAGGCCTGGTCCTCAACTCCAAAGAGCAAAACACAGCACAGCACGCTTATGGCCAACCTAAACAGACAAGGATACAGGGAAATCAAGCTTCACGTGATCCTGGTTGGTTCTATGGGGACTATCTACAAAGACTATACAGACAAACCTCTGGCAGACCTTAATCTGGATTACCATAAGATTAAAAATCTGACACACAAACCAAATAAACACTCTAAAAACAAGGTACGCACTGCAATACAATACAAGCAACACCAGTCAAGGCTTGGGTGCTACGGCACACAACCCCCCTGACCCACATTAATTTATAGTTAATTGTGCGCGGTGGTGGGTTGCCTGGTGCGGGCACCTAAGTAACCCCCTCCCTTATCATGCTGGCTGTGTCATCACTACCAGCGGAGTCTTTTCTTCTCTTTTTTTCGTAAAAAAATTGTTGAACTGTGAGCCTATTGATTTCAGTCGGTTTGCCGTCGACCTCAAGGACAGACATCTAGAGTTTTGGAAACCTTTATCTGATAGCCACCCTAGAGAGCGCAACAGCAAAACGCTTACTTATTACCAGTGCAACAAAAAAACGCTTACTTATTACCAGTGGTGCGCACTGCCTGCACAAAGAGCTATGGTTACCCATCCTCCCCCTCTCTTCCCAGGTACATGCTTCTTGACCTTCCTCGAGTGTTATTCGCAGTGTGGCTTCATTTAGACTTCGCGTCCACTCCCTTCGCGTTGAAACCGCAACTTGGAATTCTACCTCTTCCCTTACTTGCAATTTATGTGAGGCTGATGATAATGTCCAGGATGAAAAGCATGTTCTCTTACACTGCACGCACCCTCAGATGATTTCTCTCCGCAGGAAGTACGCGCTCTTATTTTCACAGGCAGGACAGGATGTGTCTGCTTTTTTACACCAGGAAACAACGCTCCCTTTTTTTCATTCATGAACTTATTTTACTTTATGAACAGGCGAGCAGTCATACTTCTTGACTGAAGGCCTTTTTTCTTGTATTCCAAGTGTAGGCTCCATAGCCGACCAAAACTTTAACTTTGCCAGATTATTTTGAGGACTTTTCAGCAGCCCAACCCTTTTTGCTGCAACAGGTAAACAACCGACTTGTTCATGATTTCCTTTCTCAGCAGAACAATAGACTTTTTTCTTTCTGAGCCTATGGATTTATTTGTGGCTGGCCGAGACCAGTCAGCAGTTGATCAGCCAAACAACCTGGCTGAAGGTCACCCCCCATTGTAACCATTGCCAGATTTACATATGCAAGGACAATTCCATCAGCTTGGGAGCCACAGCCACAACACTTTATTTCAAAGGCAATATCAAAGAACCAAAGGAAAGCAGCGCTCGTACAGCCTCCTAAAGCAAGAACCCACCAACAATTTGTATTAGGTAGCAAGGAAAGAGAAGTATCAAATAAAATCACAGGAGGAAAGACGAAATTAAGAGGCAAGGAAGGAGGCGCATTGTGTACTTGGATTTCTAATTTCTTCCAGGACGAAGTGCTGAGTCACAGCCTGCTCATAGCTGAACAGCAAACAGCAGCCACGGTTGAGTCACTACTGCATATCGCCACACTACATGTATCAGTATGCCATCCTTGAATTGCAAACAAATCAAGATGGTTGTCTAAAATTGAACTCGAGATGCTTTAACAACAGCAAGCTTGCGTTTCCTGCGCCACGAGGCAGCAGAAAGAACGCCAGCCTGCGTCAAAACTATTTATGGTAAATAGAGACAGGGCATTATCAAACTCAAGTCGCGCACGCGTTATGCACAAATACAGTCACCAGTAAAGCGAGCATCGAAGATGCTGTGTCCAATAATGAACAGCCAAGAACAGCGTCACACATGTGTGTGACAAACTTCCGCTTTCCCTGTTTTTGTAGTTTTCAATGCATCTACTCCACCCCCCTTTTATGCAACATAAGGTTGGTAACCAAGAGTAGAACGGCAACGGTTGCTTGACAAAGTCTGCTATGAAGCCCCTAGATTGCAAAGCAAGATATTCATCTCGGCCCCCCCCTAAACCGCCTCAA
>Ga0307968_1001455_pt1:5000-19303 | contig 19303 bp, 25 predicted proteins | sample OrgLakmetagen650_FD_201834 | JGI IMG/M metagenome (GOLD analysis project Ga0307968, IMG submission 201834) | Saline water microbial communities from Organic Lake, Antarctica - #650 | ecosystem: Environmental > Aquatic > Non-marine Saline and Alkaline > Saline | place: Antarctica...
GGCGAGGATTTGTCAAGTAGCAGTCAGACAGCAGTTGTGTTGCCCTGTTTCCGTGCGGTATACCCCAGAGACAACCTACAATATACTCCAGAGACAATCTACAATATACTCCAGAGACAATTTACAATATACTCCAGGGAGAATCCCCCATCACCAAGCTTGCACGCATTTGAGGGGGGTGCAGCACTCTCCAAAATGTGGTCATACATGCACACACAGATGCATGCGTAAACTAGCAGCTGGAACGTCAGTGTGTGTATATGTGTGCGTGTGTGTGTGTATGTGTGTATGTGTGTATGTGTGTGTGTTCATGAAATTAAGTTGCCACCACCACCACCATCAACACAATTCCCGTGGTACAGCCAAAGAATGCAGGAAACAACGCTCGCACTTGGAAGGGGCTTGAGTAGGGTGGGAGGGCAGTGGTGGAATTACGACGTGCACTTGCGACCTGGATTGTGCGCTGTTGCCGAGCGGAGCCTTGCGATGGGTCGGAACCGGTCCAGTGCTTGAATTGGACAGGGCCTGCACCCACTCCTGTGTGTATGTGTGTGTGTGTTTACGTGTGTGTAATTCCTCACAGTAAGCTTGCATGTAGAATGCAAGTAAGTAAACTTGGGGGAAGGGAGGGATGCAAGTCTGTTGGACCTCCAAAGCTTGTCACTTGCAATTGGAGAGCAGCACTTAGACAGCACGGCACATCGTCACATTCGCAACAAGCAGCCACGTTCCTAATCTTCGATGCACAGATACGAAAACATGACCCCGTTGAGAATGTAGGCTCGTGTGCATGGCATTGCCGAACGCTCTGGTCAACGTCCATGTGTCTAAAACCATAGATTTGTATCTGGCTGCGCCAATGTCAAGAAGCCCAAGAAATGAGGTCTAGCATAACTTCCAGGAACAGCCCTACCCATCACCCGCTAGGCACACTCCCAATCCTGGCTGCGTCTTTCTCACAGCGTTTTATTGGCGATCTCTCAAAAGTAAAAACAACGCTCGACCTTCACGTCCCGGTTAGCCCTGCTGGGCTCAGGCCCAAGACACCTCGCATCCCAAAGTCAAGCAAGCGCACAAAGAGTCACCTCACACCCACCTGTGATGTTGCCAATGTACAAAAATTTATAGGCACTCAAACACACATACCCCCACCCCCGCACCCACCTACCCCCACCCCCGCACCCCCACCCCCACCCTCGTACACACCCAATGATGCGCACAGGGAGGTCAACAGGGTAGTGCCTGAATCTGAGCAGCTCCCGCACACCCACCTGTGTTGTTGGCGACGCTGAACTGGTTGAAAGAGGTGCTGAGCATGTGGCCTCCAGTGCTGTCTGGGTGCCCGCTTCTGGCACTTGCCCAACTGCCGTCTCTCACTTCCATTAGGCTCCTGACATTGTATGCCTGATCCAAAGGCCTTTCATCTCCCGCTCCTTAATATTAAAGGCAGCCAGACCTCTCATCTCCCGCTCCTTAAATCAAGCGTGCTGCTGCGACCCCTTTACCCTGGCAATCCCTAAAACTAAATTTTCACTTGTGCCCCATGTTCTTTCCTCCTTTCACCCCCTCCTCACATCATGCATGTTGGTGCACTTCACTTGCCTGGCGCTCTAAAGCCACCCCCTTTAAACTGTCTCCTTCTTACTAGCTCTCCAACCTATGTCGTCCCTTGATACAAACCGCTCCTCATATTATGCCTGTTGGCACACTTGCCTCATGTTCAAAGGCCACCCCTCTCGTCGACTCCTCCGAAACGAGCCGACCGCTGTCGTTGGAGCCTGCGGACGAGTCACAGCATTCTGCGGAAGCTGCTGGTGATCAGGGTGGGCAGTCAAGGACGGATGTAGCTGCTGTTGTTGTTGTTGGTGGTGGTTGTGGTGGTGATGCTGCTGCTGCTGCTGCCGCTGCGGCTGTGGCTGTGACGGTGGGAGGGCATGGTGTGGGTGCTCTTGCTGCTGCTGCTGCTGCTGCTGCTGCTGCTGCAGATGATGTGGGAGGTGCTGCCTCAAAGGTGCAGCTCCAGATCCTGGTCCAACAGACTCCAAGGGTTTCTTAGACGATGAAGGAAGGGGGGCCTTGCCAGCAGTAGCAACGACAGCAGTGTCGCCCTCCTCCGGCAAACCACCAGCTCTGCCACGCCGCCCGTTGACAGCTGAGCTGTCGCTGCTGACAGCTGGGTCTCCTGCTGCGTCATTCCTGGCAGGTCCCCCTCCTGCTTGGACGACCCTAGGAGGCCTGCTACTCTTGCTGCTGCTGTGGAGGGTGCGCGGCTCCTCCAGTTGACTTCCTAGGCCGTGGGCTGCTGATGTTTCTGCCTTGTTCTCTCTAGGGGGTCTACCAGTGCGCACGGGCGCGGTAGAAGGGGGATGTGTGCCAGGGTTGGAGTGCCTGTGTTGTGATGTGGGTGTAGATAGATGGAGCGGAGAGGGTTAAGTTACTATGAGCTCATGTGTGTGTATGTATGTGTGTATGTGTGTGTGTGTGTGTGTGCTAGTATAAGTAAGATATGGGTATGCGTGTGTGCATGCGCGTTAAAGTAGCAGCCCTTTACCGTATCACCTTGTTTGTCAAGACGGATTGCCGGCGTACAGTGTGAATGAGTGTATGTGTATGTATGTGTGTGTGTGTTTGTGTGTGTGTGTGTGTGTGTGTGTGTAAATTTGCGTGCTGGTGCGCTGATCTGTGCCTGGTCCTGTGCAGCACCTCGCAGCTGCACCACACAAGACCTCACGTAACACTGCACAGCTCCTCACAGGACCTTTCATGACTGTGCAGCAGCGCCTCACAGTAATGCACAGACTCTTTTTAGTAGCATCTCAACCCGATCCGTTTCACATAACACAGCCACACAAACACATACACACACAAACACATTCACACACACACACACACAAGCACACGACACCTGCTTTCTAACCTGTCTCTGGACGCAATACGCTCTTGAGCAGGAGCAGGGGGTTGAGTCAGCACGGGCTGGGTGCACGCGCTAGGTACGGACATCTGACCATAAGCATGCCGCAGCTGACCTGCACGCGTTTGCTGCTGCTGCTGCTGCTGCTGCTGCTGCTGGAGCAGTAGGGGTTGGGCCAACTGAAAGTTGACATGGTGAGAGGTTGTGGGTGCGGTAGGTTGGGTGTGGGGGCGCGGTTTGGAGAGGCTGCTCTTGCCAGCAAGGGGGGAGGAGTTCCTGTGGGCAGATGGGGTCAAGGTGTTTGTGTTTTTATATTTTGCGTGTGTGTGCGTATGTTGTGTGTGCAATTGTGTGTGTGTGTGTGTGTGTGTGTGTGCATGCATACGCTTGCTAGCGTGCGTTTGTGATTGTGTGCGTCTGTGGCCGTTGATGGCTCAAATGCAAATACGCGCAATATGCGTGCTTTATAGTTTTTTGCCATACATCACCTCGGTCGCTCCGTACCTGCTACTACCCTTTTGATCCCCAGTGACCTCCCCTTGACTTCCCCTCTGTGGTGAAAGGCATTTAAGGTACTCGATACCGAAGTGGATCCTTCTCCTTCACTAATGAGTGGGGTTGGCCAAAACCATACATACATACGTCTATACGGTGCATACACAGTATTTTAGCAGGGAAATTACCATACATACGGTCATATACGGTGTACATATACAGGTCTGGCCAACCTTAATAATGAGCTGCCTGTGTAATCTTCCTTCTTCTGAGGTGCAACACCTAAGCAGCTAACCGCCAGGTGCACAAGTACCTGAACACACCACCCTTTGGTGGAGCTCTGAGTTTGTGAGCACGCTCTGAGTTTGTGAGCACACTGGCATGGAGTGCTTTGTCAGATATGCTGCTCCATTTCAGCGCATGTCTTGGCTCCAAACTTCCACCCACCTCGCAGTGTCCGCTGCATCGAGAACTGCTTCACGAGAAAGGGGGCGCTTTGAGCGTGGCAAAGGTCTTGACACAGGAGTGGAGGGGGCGGACTTGCGGGGCTGTTGGGGTTGTGAGGCAGGCCGTGTGGGGTTCTGTGTATGAGGCGGCCTGTACGTGGGATTGTGTGTGTATGTGTGTGTGTGTGTGTGCGTGTGTGAGTGTAGCACTGAAGGGGCCGGACTTGTGTGGCTGCCAGAGTTATGATTCAGAACGCGCTTGGCTCTGTATGTGTATGTATGAGTGTGTATATGTATGTGTATGTATGAGTGTAGGGTCGGAGAGGGCGGACTTGTGTGCTTGCCAGGATTATGATGCAGACCGCACGGGTGTGAGGTGGCCTGTACGTGTGAATGTATGCGTATTATGCGTGTGAGAGGTGTGAGTGTAGGTTCAGAGGGGGCGGACTTGCATGACTGCTGGGGTTGTGATGCTGTCCGCATGGGGCTTTGTGTGAGGTGGCCCAGAGCTGCATTTGTGTTTGAGTGAATAAATTTATATGATGTATCGAGTGATGAGTGAGTTTTTGCACCTTAAACCTTCTGAGAGAGAAAACGCCTTGACTCTTTTTGGGATGAAAGGTTCTTGGAAATAGGGACTAGGTTTTTTTCCCCTTGTGTGCATTAAACAATAATGGCAGAATTAGCCCTTGAACAATTCCAGACAAGGCATCCAGGCTTGCTGTGCTAGGTTGCTACCACTTTTCACAAGTTGTGCTTAAGGGGTTGAGTTTTTTTGACACTCTGTATCTGCCTTGATAAGTAAAATAATCCTCGTGCACTCTCTGAATACGAATTTAAGTAGCAGGCACCTTTTTGAACGAGTGCGGTATCACTTGCACTCTCATTTATAAAATTAAAGGATACCGCACGAGATCAAAATATTTCCTTCATGCAAGCTGAATCACTTCAATACACTTTTGTTATTACGTTAACAGCAACTGCACAGGGTCCCTTATGCAGTTACATTTAAGTGCAGAGTTAACAATGCACGCACACACGTGCACACACACACACACACTTAAGCACATACACATTTGCACACACATACACCTATCTTTCTCACTCACACACCACACACACACGCACTACACACCACGGTTGTGCATGACAGGGAACGTGTCTTTAGAGAGTATAAAGACCGCAGAGCTCATGCAAGTCACGTACGGCATAATGCACCAACGCCATGATCTTATAAGGTGCATATACCAGACACGTCTTTACATGTGCTATCAACAACACTCGTCAGGAGTTGGCTTCAGGCCCAGCTCATCGCCATTTCCCCTTTGACTGTTTGCTTCATCGGATGAGTAGGTAATAACCTAGTAGGCAGCTAGCAAGAAAGTCACACAGGCTTAAACAGCAGCAAACATTTCCACTGCCAGTAGCAAGGAAGTCAAGTATGCTTAAACAGCAGCAAATATTCCACTGCCTGCAATACTTTCTCCTTTTCCGCCTGTCCCAGTTTTGTAATAATAGGAGCGCATGCCATCTAAACATGTTAAACGAGAAGAGTTGGTTAGATATGCATGTGCACACGTAAATTATAAGTGATCGTGCACCTTTGGAGATTTGCTGCCAATACCGTATATATTTAGTTATGACCAGTTCCTATAGTAGGCAACTGGTGGTACCAGGATGATGAATGAAGCTATAGATTTTGAACACCTCAAAGGATCCAAGGGAGCAATTTATATAGAAAGGCAGCAGGAAGAGCGCGCTATAGAAGCAACTGATGGGGAACACTTGGGCAACGCCCTCTCTGCTACACACACAAGAAAAAAATGTGCAAACGTGTGACCAACAAACCTGCCCACAAAACATTTTCGAGGCCCCCTCACCTCCGCAACACGCATCAAGCTTGGCCATTGCCAGGGCAATGCCGCACTACAGTGACCCACACTCAATTGCACACACCAAAACCATTAAGTAGCATTAGCCAGGTCCGCGCAATGACACGTTTACACTCTTCAAGGTACTGCACAAATAAAATAGGTGCTATGATAGCCAGGTCTCCCAATTCTGGTATTTTATCCAGTACAAGTGCTAATTATGACATACACCAGCACGGGTGTTTTAGGCAGTAATAGAGGGCTGGCCAGCCCTGCTTGCGTAAGAAGACCTGGAATATTTCACGCAGGACCAGATCTTAAGATGAAGGCGCTCACACTCACTTATTGGTGCTGGTGAACTCAAACGCAGCATCAAATGCATTCTGCTGTTGCCTGAGACTGGAGGACTTGGAGGAGGGAGGCGAGAAGGAGGCAAGCAGGCGTGTGGATTGAAGGTAGGGTGAGACGAGGGGGGGGTCTATTGATTTGGAGTGGCCGGTCCTGTGGGTGCCAGAGAGTACGGGTTGTGTGCGCGTGCGTGAGTGTGTGTGTGTGTGTGTGTGTGTGGGTGGGTGGGTGAGAGTGTGTGAGAGAGAATACGTGTATTTGTGGGTGTGGGAGCGTGTGCGTGTATTTGCAGGTGTGTGCGTGTATGGGTGTATGTGTGTGTGTATCTAGTGTGCGTATTCGTGCTAACATAAATTATGCACGTGCTAATGATTTGTTGTAACTTGCGTCCGCAGACACATCACATGGCACACGGTCAACAAGGTATTGGCGTGCCAGCAAAAAAATTTGGCATGGCTAGCCATGAGGCTTAGTTCTCTTGGCACACATGCTACCTCACTTGACCATTTCTTACGAACAGGGCCTCTCGTCCCCTTATTTGGGCCAGACTACAGAAGTAACCCTTGCCTACCCGACCTAGGTCATCACACGGCTTGTTTCAACGCACCGACTTGTTTTTTCATTGGTGGGTGGCCTACTCCCCCCTCCGCCTGCTGCCCCTCTGTTGGAGCCGTCCCAAGAAGTCCGGCAGCTGCTGTCATGTGATAGGGGCCGGCTCCCACTGCTTTTGCTCTTACGCATCCTGTGCAGTCCCTCCCTGCGTTGTGTTGGGTACAGAGGGAGGAATATGAGAGGCTTCAGGAGATTCAGGAGGAGAGAGAGAGAGAGAGAGAGAGAGAGAGAGAGAGAGAGAGAGAGAGAGAGAGAGAGAGAGAGAGAGAGAGAGAGAGAGAGAGAGAGAGAGAGAGAGACATGCTCGACTAGCTCGAGTCTGGTAAAGGCCTTAAGTTTTCACCTGAGCACATTTTATATGTATATTATCATCAGTTTTATCAGATTTCGAGATCAACCATCCCTTAATTGGTGGGGTATTTGCGTGTGACGTGTGTGCATGTACGTGCATGTGTGTCATGATGCATGTGCAGGCATGAATGACGCATTCATACATTCATACACACACATATACAATCAACACAAAAGCGAAACGATAAAGCATGCATACAAACATCAGTGCAATTGCAAACCACATATAGCGCGACAGATTCCGTTAAGAGAAGCTTCTCAAAACAACCCACTTGTGTGGCGTTTCCGAAGTAGAGGGCCTGCTCCCCCCACCCTTGCTTGCACCATCTCCTGAGGTTCTACAACTACTGTCCTGAGATGCTGGCTGACTGACAATTGGCAGTGTGTTCATTGTGTTGGACAGTGCCATGTCTGAATGCCAGGCACCTCCCGAATCTCCTCCTCCTCTTCCTCCTCCTCCCCCTCTTCCAGAGGTGCTGGTCTGTGTATGACGTGTGTATGATGTCTGACAGTGTGTAAGCACGGGCGCTTGCGTGCATTTGTGGTGTGTGTGTTGTGTGTGTGTGTGTGTGTGTGTGCGTGTGTGTGTGTGTGTGTGTGTGTGTGTGTGCGTGCGTGTGTGTGTGTGCGTGCGTGCGTTTGTGTGCGTGTACACATGTGTGCTTGTACCTGCAAGTGTGTGTGCAATTGTGTGTGTGTGTGTGTGTAAATATGTATGTGCGTGTGTGTGCGTGTGCGTGTGTGCGCGCGTGTGTGTGTGTGTGTGTGTGTGTGTGTGTGTGTGTGTGTGTGTGTGTGTGTGTGTGTGTGTGTGTGTGTGTGTGTGTGTGTGCGCGTGTGCGTGTGCGTGTGCGTGTGCGTGTGCGTGTGTGTGTGTGTGTGTGTGTGTGTGTGTGTGTGTGTGTGTGTGTGTGCGCGCGCGCGTGTGTGCACGTGGCGTTGTACCTGCATACTTGGAGGCCTGCTAGCGTCAAAATTTCCATCAGTCTTATCTAAGGGGGAGTCTTGCATAGCCCCAATTTCACTGCCCAGTTCCATCGGCATAACTGTTGAGTATTATTTAATCATAAGTTCTCGTTGATTTTTTTGGCATCAGCAATGTGTGCAATGGTTCCTGGCTAATTGGCCAAGGCACACACCCACAAAATGAGCAATTGCATCATTCCTGCACTCCCCCCACCAAAGGAGCTGCTTTCTGACAGAGTGGAAAAACTTATCAAGCGCATCCGGCCAGCTGCCCACTCAGGTTTGCCAGAGCATAATTTTGGGCGCTTGTACCCGGGTGCCGTCCCCTCTTATAACCGTACCCCCCCCTTCTTTCTGCAGAGCTGAGACGGGAGCATGTCAGCAACTTCATTTGCAAGACCATCCAGGACTGCTTTGCACCCGTACCCGTGCAAGCCTTCATGTTTGGCTCCGTCCCGCTCAAAACCTATTTGCCAGATGGGGACATAGATTTGTGCATCTTCAGCCCTGACACCTCCATTAAAGACAACTGGGCCACCCGGCTCCACGCAAAGCTGGAGGAGGAGGAGCATAGCCTGCACTCGCCCTTCAAAATTGGGGACGTGCAAGTGATTAACGCTGAGGTGTGTGTGCCCGTTCAGTCAATAGGGCCTAGTCTGGCAGGAGGACTGTATGTAAGGTCTTACATACACAAAACCCTCCACGTGTGATTAATGATTGATAACCCCGATGACCCCTTCCCCGTAATCCAGGTCAAGCTCCTGAAGTGCCTGGTGGACAACCTGGTCGTAGACGTGTCTTTTAACCAGCTGGGAGGCCTGTGCGCCCTCAACTTCCTGGAGGAGATCAACAGGAGCCTCCGGCCTGACCACATGCTAAAAAAGAGTATTATTCTGGTGAGACTCAAGGGCAGCCTGTACATCAAACGCCTGCAGCGTTTTCGCAAGTCATATAGGGCGAGGGTTTCAAGAACTCTGAGGACCTGACACCTCCTCTACGCAAACGATTTCAAGATGCAACAGTGTTACAAAACATACACTCTAACCACTTCACACAAGCAGGTCTTTGCACGCATAATTTGGTAACACGCACGCCACACCATAATTTCACCCCCTCACAGACTGCCACAATAACCAAGCTGTCAAGGTTTGCTTTATGATGTACCGAGCACTTGTCTAGCCAGCATGTTGTCAACTCGATTCGCTATGCAGGTCAAAGCCTGGTGCTACTACGAAAGCCGCCTGTTAGGCGCGCACCACGGGCTTTTGTCCACGTATGCGCTGGAAGTGCTCGTCCTGTTTGTGTTTAACCTGCACCATGCGGTCATTTCAAGTCCACTGGAGGTGGGTGTGTGTAAGTGAGTGTGTGTGTGTGTGTGTGTGTGTGTGTGTGTGTGTGTGTGTGTGTGTGTGGATGAGTGTGTGTGTATGTGTGTATGGATAGTGTTTTTTTGTGTGTATGTATGTGTGTGTGTGTGTGTGTGTGTGTGTGTGTACAGATGTGTGATGCGTAAGCGCTTGCGTGTGTGTACATCTGTGTGTGCCTTCATGCACACATGCACACATGCACACATGCATTCCTAACAATATTGCGCACCATTTACTTCAAACTCTCAGTTATCATAATATGTGCCTGGCGTTTTATTTTGCGGGGGCAGCCTAGCCTAACTAGGATCTGAAACAGTGAATGTGTCTGCACTTCCCACTGCTGTTGCTATTCTAAGTAATTTGAGGCTCAAATCAAAATAAGCAGTTGTGTTTGCATCGAGCAGTGGTTAAATGGCACCAGTAGATGAGCGCTATCGTCAGCAGTGGAGAAATACTACTTATGTATCAGGTTGGGGGGGGCGGCACTTTCCCATACTTGACCTGAGACCTGGGCTTATGAGCTCTTTTCACGTACTGGCATTTGGTGTAAGTGCGTTGCTTCCAAGCTTATGACTTGTGCAAGTCAATAAAGCAGCGTTGCATATTTGGCGCTCTGGCTTAAATTAAATCAGAAGGCAGCAAGCGTGTTCCAGTTTAAAGTATCATTAAACTTTTACGTAGCTCGTTGTGATCATGAAACAAGGTGACGAAAGGTGAAGGAGTCGCAAAAGCTTAAATTTGGTTGTTTGCTTCGACACAATTTGTAAGCACCTGTGCATGGCTCAGACAAGCTGTGCTTTGCATCCATGCCATGAGATTGCCAACCTGTTCAAGCAACTCCGCGTCCAGTGTGAGTACGCAGTCAAAGCAATCCTTGCTGTAGATGTAGCTATGATGCTCACCCTTTCGAAATTGCAACTTGCAACACGCTATAGTCTTCTTTGCCCCTTTTCTTAGCCCCACTTCTTTGCCCCTTTTCTTTGCCCCACTTCTTTGCCCCTTTTCTTTGCCCCAACATACTATAGTCGAGACAATGCCACTTGTTTGCCCCTTTTACTGGGAGCAGAACCTGTACATCCAAGTCCAGCGCTTGTGAAGTACCAGGAACGAAGGTCCCTGTCCCTCCTGACCAATGATTAAGCAGTTGGAGCGCAAGCTGCGAGCCAAAGCGTGCTGTACAGCAATGCTCGATGAACAAGCCATCCATTTCAGCAACTAGTGCTACTTGCCCAGCACATTTCATGCAAACCACCATGTTTGCCATCCCAACTTGCCCATCCATTTCAACAACTAGTGCAACTTGCCCAGCACATTTCATGGAAACCACCATGTTTGCCATCCCAACTTCTTAGGTGCTGTACCTGTTTCTGCACGAGTTTGGATCCTTTGACTGGGACAACTATTGCCTTAGCCTGCACGGGGCAGCCCCGCTGAACAGCTTCCCTCACTTTCACGGTGTGTGTGTGTGAGGGTATTTGTGAGTATGTGTGTGTGTGTGTGTGTGTGTAGGGGTATGTGTGTCACAGCCTTCGCTGTAAATGTTCTTTTCTATATATAATACAGTGACACTTTCATAAGATAAAACTCAACTTACCAACATCAGTTTTCTTTCCCTGGTGCTCGAATGGAATTTACTTGGAACAAGGTGTAGAATTGAAGCATCAGGCACACATTTAATCATACAGTATTATGCATGCGTCAAGGTACAGGCATAACGGTTTTGCGCAGCTTCGAGTAGTGGATATCAAGTTAAGGTGCAAGTGAGCCGTTCTGTTCCCCAAACGTCACCAAACATAGTTAGTGATTGTTTGAACATTTTACAATCTCCTCGGACCAAACCTCCATCTTGCTGTTCTGGCAGCTTGGTAAAATATTCCTTGTGGGCATCGGAAGCACTTCACCCTTCTATCAAGCTTTGGAAGTTGTTTGTTTTTTGCTCGTTTTCGACATCCCCCCTAGCCGTAATGCGTCTTTGAGAACTTCCACGCTGGCTGAAAGGCTTGCTGAGGCTCGGGAAGCATTGGTTTGGCAAGTTTTGGCATGGGCATGACCATTAGATCGCCCTTTCATAAATTTACGTGGTGGCCAGTCACCCTTGTCAACTATTAAAAGCCGTGGACATACCATATTGGAAAGGCATCTTATGCCGCCAGTCATGCAGAGCAGTCTGGTACTGAACCAGTTTGCAGTGCGTGAGCGTGTTCATTGTGTGTGTGTGTATTTGCCCTGTACGTGAGTAGTTGCCATGCGTAAGTGTGTATGTGTGGTTGCCGTGTGTGAGCCGTGGAACGGCCTTCACTGCAACATGCACACACTGTCACGATAATGCTACAGCCCCTCCCAATAAACACACAAAGCCCTCTCGCATGCAATCTCTCTTTTTAGGGGAACCCATCCAGCTTGGTCCCAAACAATCTGCATAGATTGGGAATTTCGATTGAACCCCACTGCTCTGCTTGCATTCATAGACTGCCAATGGCTGGATAATTGAAATACTACCAACTGACTCCTGGCTGGATATTAAAAATATTTTTTAATTAAACCCTACTGCTCTGCTTGCATTCACAGACAACCAATGGCTGGATAATTGAAATACCACAAACTGACTCCTCATGCACCCCCCTGCCCGCAGTTGAGACCCCCCCCGCCCTGAAGCAGTGCCCCCTCATCGATAATGCCCAGATGTCTGCCTACCTGGAGAAGTATAACCCTCTGAATATGGCGTCTGCCCTCGGAGCTGCAACTGCAAGTAGGTTGCTGTGTGCAGAGCGAGCATACGTTCACAAACAGACACAGCCCGACACTTTGACGTGTACTCACACGCCAGCACACAGATGCACACACACACACACACACACACACACACACACACACACACACACACAGAGAGACCTCACTTTCCACTTCAGTACGTGTACATGCTTGATCGCGCCGCACCTATGTGCTTACTCACACATCCCTCCACACATATACGCACACAAACAAACACACACGTACATACACACACAAACACGTACATACACACACAACCTGCACACACATGTACAAACACACAGGCAGCAGAGCCAGCAGTGGCGCAGGCACACCCATAGGCAGCAGCACTCCCAAGGCCACTGGAGAGGATCCGCATACACATGCAGGCCCCAACGTGCCCGCACCCAATAATACCAGGCCACCTCAGCCGTCACAGCCCCCTGCAGGTAATCCCTGCTGCTAAATAACAAAGCACATACTCGTGCACATGCTTGCACGCTGACTTTCACACCCAGGCTATACTCCACGCTTTTGCTTACTCACGCACACACACTCACACGCTTTTGCTTACTCACGTGCATACACACACTTTGCTTACTCACGCACACACACTCACACGCTTTTGCTTACTCACGTGCATACACACACTTTGCTTATTCACGCACACACACTCACACGCTTTTGCTTACTCACGTGCATACACACACTTTGCTTACTCACGCACACACACTCACACGCTTTTGCTTATCACGTGCATACACACACTTTGCTTACTCACGCACACACACTCACACGCTTTTGCTTACTCATGTGCATACACACACTTTGCTTCCTCAAGCACACACACTCACACGCTTTTGCTTACTCACGTGCATACACACACTTTGCTTACTCATGCACACACACTCACACGCTTTTGCTTACTCACGTGCATACACACACTTTGCTTACTCACACACACACACACACACTCACACACTTTTGCTTACTCTCACACACTCACATACACTCACACGCATACGCTCATACAGACTTGCACAGGCGTACGCACATGCATGCATATGCACACACACACACACACGCACGCACACATGCACATTCACATGTACGTACTCATACACGCAAACGCACACAAACACACACTCACGTGCACATGCACATCCACGCGCGCATGTGCGCAAACATGCGTGCTCTTGCGCAAGCGCACACACACGCGCGCACACTCACACACACACACACACACACATGTACACAACGTACACACACACGTGCACATACACAAACGTACACGTACACACACGTACATATACACACGCACGTATACACACGTACACACACACACACACACACGTGCACGCAAAGGTGCGCCGTATGGGGGCAAGACGTTTATGGTGAAGGCGCTCAACATTATGGACCCCCTGTTACCCACCAACAACTTGGGCCGCTCGGTGTCACGTGCCAACTTTTTGCGCATGCGGCGCGCATTTGCACACGGAGCCAAGGCCTTAGAGGCCATCATTTGTATGGTATGTGTTTGTACTGGGGTGTGTGCTGTTCATACTAGTGAGTGGTGTACGTATGTTCATGTGTGTGTGCGAGTGTATGTGTGTGTGTCTGTGTGTGTCTTTGTGAGAGCGCAGGCACTTGCAAACAGCAGGGACATGCCTTAGTCAGACCCAAGCATTCAACCCTGTGCCTGCTTTTGCCCCTACTGCTTCACCTTGGTTGCTACCGTTGCCATTAACATACAACAGAAAAGCACTTACCTGCCTGCATACCTACCTTCCCCCCTCACACAACATAAGTAGGGTTGGCCCGAACCTTATATATGCAGTGTATATACGGTGTTTTTAGCAGGGAAATCACCAAATATACGGTCATACAGGGTGTATATATACGGTTCTGGCCAAGCCTGAACATAAGCGAAAGAGGTGCCCTCACCTGCTTTCTCACCCAAATACGTCCCTCTACTCCCACGGAATCCATTGCACATCGCACACCCGTCTCCTCTCACACAGCTTCAACCCCCTCTCACTCAGCCTTTACCTCTCACACGGCCTTCTGTTCTTACCGTACCTTCCCCCCATGCACGGCCCTCTCCTTCCCCACACAGCAATTCCTTTTTAAATGGCCTTCTACCCTCACCCCCCTTCCCCTCCCCTTCCCACTACCTCTACCTACC
>Ga0307968_1001456_pt1 | contig 19302 bp, 24 predicted proteins | sample OrgLakmetagen650_FD_201834 | JGI IMG/M metagenome (GOLD analysis project Ga0307968, IMG submission 201834) | Saline water microbial communities from Organic Lake, Antarctica - #650 | ecosystem: Environmental > Aquatic > Non-marine Saline and Alkaline > Saline | place: Antarctica: Organic Lake...
CCATGGTCACGTGCCGTGCGCCAACCAGCATCTTTTAAAATCTGCAGCACAATTTACTCTGAATTCAATCTACAGCGGCCTCTCGCTCACTGTTCAATGCGTGGTATTGACCAATCAATGCGCAAATTTGCTCTTTCGCTCTCATTCAGAGCTCTCATTCAGAGCGAGGGGACACTCGCGTTGCTGCAACATATTCATTATAGAATACGGACGGAAAATCGGCGCCTCCAGGGCAACCGATTTTCCGTTAAGATACTCTTAAGAACCGGACGGCCAAGTACAGCTTATCCTTCCATTGGGGAGAGCGAACCTCTCCTCGGTTTTTGCAAATGATGAACGGGAACAAAAGCCGTCTGGCTTATAGATGGCCGCCCCTTTACCTTGTTACTTTGTCCATCTCGCCCAGTCTGACCCAAGCAAAACACACACACACACACAACCGAGGAGGGTACACTAGTCGCTTGCATCCACGTTCACGGCATGCGCATGAAGTCTCTGCCGTTGGGGGTTCCCCTACTTGCTCGCTCGCTGCACGCCATTGCTCGTTCCAGCATGCCTTCGTCATGGCCGCCTCCCTCTCGTCCGCCCGCCGTGTGCCTCGCTCCCTTCTACCAGAAAAGACCGTGCTGCATTCTGCGCCTGTGCATGTGCATATCTGTCTGCATCTTTCGGCCATGCGCTGCATGCACAAAGCCTAGAAGTTGCCCCACGCAACGCAAGTTTGCTGCGTTGGTGCATGCCCTGCCCTCCCTTCTTGTGTTGTGCATGATGCTCCTGCAAAGCCACCATGCCTTTCCTCCTGCATGTAGCCTCCAAATCAGGGCCCCTTCTGCTTCCACGTGGTCTTGCTGTATTATGACCTGCATGGCTCTCCTCTCCATTTCTCTTCTCTCCTCTCCATATCAGCACACCTCTTCCTTGTTCTTTGGTACATGCATGCCGTGCTGTTTGTCTTGCCTTAAGGCCCGTCTGTCATTCTGACGAAAAACCCTGTCCTTATGTTGGTGTGTCTGTATCTGTGTTTATGTGTGTGTAATGTGAGAGTGTGTGTGTGTGTGTGGTGTGTGTGTGTGTGTGTATGTTTGTGTGTGTGTATGTTTGTTTGTGTGTGTGTGTGTGTGCGTTGTGTGTGTATGTCCGTGTGTACGTGCATGTGTGTGTGTTCGTGTTTGTATGTGGGTGTGTATACATGTGCGTGCGTGTGTTTGTATGTGTGTGTGTGTTGCGCTCAAGGGTGATTTCCAATTGCACTGAACTGCTTGCGTGCGCTTGTCGTATTTGTGCGTACTATGTGTCACCAAAGGATGCCAACGCCAATGGCTTAGCCTCTTTTGTTAACCTCAGTTGCACTATAGTTTTACCTCTTCTGCTCTATTGCACAGCGCTTGATTTCTGTGTGGTTACGTTGGTTGTATTCAGGGACCCTTCACCCATAAAAAATAATAATGTCTGCCAATAATCACGTGCAAATGCGCTTTCCTTTGCTGCCCCTATTGTTTCCAACAATGTCTTCTACGGTTGGCAGTACAGTGGAGGTGGCGCGAGGACCAATTGCATGCAATCTACGGCACTTGACAGCTTTGTCAATCACTACCAGCCAAACTGACCCCCGTTGTTTAAGGGATGGACGGCAGCAATTGCACGTAGTACCATCAGCCCTGATACCTTAAGGCATGATCTTGTGCCTTGCTGTGCCAAGCATGCCTTTGGCTGCCCCTAAGGACTACTCAAAGTTTGCTAAGCTGAACGAGTTGGTTTCAAATTGGTTTGGGCTATTGCTATAATTATGAGATTATGAGTTATGCATAACCTATTTAAAAAATCCTTTCTAAACTGTTCCAGAACCATACAGAATTTCCGAGCAAAACTTTCCAGCCTTCCTAAATTTGTATTCTCCATCAAATATCCACAGCCTTAAATCAGGAGTGCCTTCAGGCGTGGGTGCGGTTGTACCTCCGAGTAGTAGCAGACTTCTCCCAGGAGATGGAAGCCACAGCCAACAACCAGTGGATTGAAAGCTACCTCGATGCTCTGGTGAGGTACTTTAATCTCAAGAGAAAGCGAGCGAATCAGGGAAGTAGAGTAGACGACTGAAGAATGCATGAGGGTTCTCGAGTCCAATAATTGGACTTGCACGAATGGCGTGCCTTCCCCCCTCCCCCTGCTGCGGCAACACCCCCTTCTTCCCTCCACGGTTGGAGGCCTGCTAGGACGTTCGCAGTTGTTTGCAAAAAGTGGATGCCTATGCCAATCGATGGTGATGATGCACTACACCTGCAGCAGGATCCAGGACGTTCTAGGTTTTTCTTTGACACTGCGCACTGTCTTGCGTCTTGCACAGCTGAGCAAGGGAGGCCTCTCAGCGGAGCACGTGGAACAGCCTCCACCGACAAAGGAGCCCGAGGCCGCAGGACGATCTCTCCGCCCGGTGGTGGATGAAGACTCGAGTGTCACTGCGCGTTTCTATGTGCACCAGGTGAGTCTGTCTTGGGGAGGGCGGCGCGAGGGGCGTGTGCGAGGTAGAACGATGCTATGCCTGAACCTTTAGATGATCTGTTGAAAGTAAATGCAACGTTTGGGTTACCAATAACATTGCAGTAAAAGGGCCTGTTTCGTACTGATACACGCGAACAGTAGAGCTGTGTGACTAATAGTCAAACTATATGGGTGTTCTCTGGGCTGCTGTTCTTACATGCACTTGCTCCGTGTTTCCTCGCTGACCAGCAGGATCACTGTTTGTGTCCTCTCTGTGCAGATTCTTTCCTTGAACGAGGAGAACATTCGGAATGCTTGGAGCAAGGTTAGTAGTGAGGTTGGCTAGCACCGCTGGTCTGCTAATAGGGAGGTTTATTACCTGCTGGTCTACTGTCATAAGAAGCGGCTGAAGAACTTGCAGTGCTATCGAGCGACGCTGTTCCATATGTTTATAATGTTTGCTGCTCCTTCCCCCGCTCCACGTGTACACACACAGATTTCAAGGCATCCAGGAGGAGCTGCAGAGCGCGACATGCGTATGGAGCAACTGGTCTGGCGTGTGTGGGCGCTCAAGCGGCGTCGTGCTGGCGTGGTGGCTGCCAAGCAGCTCCACCATATTGAGGTGAGCACCACGTTGCGAGCATGGTATGTCAGATCTGGGGAGCTCAATTAACGCAAGCTGTTTGCCCCTAATTGTCGAGGCAGTGTTAAATTCTCGAAGACGCTCTCCTTTGCACCCATTCACTGTTATAGTAACAGGTGCCGTGGTTGAAAGGGGAATCTTCCACGCTGACTTATTCCTTGCCATACGCATGTTGCAGGAGCAAGGTGGGCCCGTGCCTCCTCCCCCTCTAACAGAGCAGGAGGCAGACGCCACCACGCTGATGACCATTGATGATTTGAACGCCCTTGAGAAGGAGGCAATGGAGGCACGCAGGGAGGAGAGCCCAAAGCCAGGCATGGACACGCTGGAGGAGGAGGTGTGTGGCTTTCTTGCTGTATTAAGTCTGGTTTGAGAGCGTTTTTTTAAGGAAGGGTGAGGGTGTTATAATTCCTTGATGACAAGGTTTGCCTGCTGCCTGAGCCTTAGCCTTGAGGTATGTTCAAGTGCACAGGTCTTTATACCGAACACCCGCCACCTGCCCCTATCCTTGCACAGAACACATGCATACTTAAAAAGGAACGCTGCTTGTTTCTACACCTTTTTCTCAGGTGCCTGAGACTCAGAGTGATGTCTCGTGGGAGGGCGTCTACTCAAAGGCAAAGCACCCAGACCAGGTCCGCGCGCAAGCATCTAGCCCTTTTGCCAGCCAAACAAAGCTGGACCAGATGGCAGGGAGCCTCAGCGACTTGCCAGCAGGTGCGGGCATGCTTTCGCCCTTCTTATGACATTGAGTGCGAGAGCGTGCGTATTTGAAATCGCAATGCAGGAATGTGAGGCTGAAGCGTCTGCACCTTCCAAGGTCCTTTGCAAAAGGGTGTAGCTCAGCAGTTAACTAATCATCTTCAGCACTTAACCAGGGAAATTGCGGACTCACTTTTCACTAACCTCCCTCCTTTCCCAACTTAGGCTCCATCACCAGCAGCGACATTGTGCAAGAGAGCGGCAAGCACCATGCCACTCCTATCCAGTCAGGATCTGGCCTACCTCAGCCTGACTCCCTGCTTGTCTCTCGCTTCCCACGCCTGTACATTGTCCTCATCTCGCTGCACGGGCTTGTGCGAGGAGAGCGTATGGAGCTGGGACGTGACCCTGACACTGGCGGACAGGTGCGTTTGAGCGTGCCTTCCATGAATTACTTAAAAAATTGCTAAGTAGCTTCTAAAATTGAAGTTTTTACCACAAGGGCTGGCTATGTAAGCTGAGCTCCAGGATTAATGCGTACATTGAGGCCATTTCTGTGCATTAGTCGTGTACAAATCTGGAGGGACAATATGGGGATTTACTTCTGGAGGATGCAAGATGATGTTGCTCTCCACTGATGATGTAGTAATAACCGCGCATGCATAGACATCTGAAGGCTCGTTATTTGTGCACGTGTTAAGAAGATATGAGAGAAGTAGCAGCAAAATTGTTCGGAAGACGCATCAACATCGCACCACAACAGCAGGAAAAGTATCTTTTTGCAGTGTCCACAACGTTTTTTTGCGCGTTTCTTTTGCTGCATAAAACCTTCGTTATCCGTCTGCAAACATAGTTTTCGATTAAGGTTAGAATCCATACCTGTTAGTGCTTAATATAAGTGTAGGACGTGTCACATCTCTTCTTCTTTCACACAAAAGTGATGTGACACGTCCTATACTAATATTAAGGCGAAGCAGGTACTGCATTGCCGCACCTTGTCCCTTTTAGTGTGGCTAAATTTAAAAAAAGGCAGGATCACGGCCTTTGACAGCTGAACTGCATGCTGCATGCAGTATGGAAAAAACCTGCACAGAACAGGAGGCAATGCGCTTCTATGGACTTTCACAAATCATTTAGACGGGCAGTTGTCGCACCCAACCTCCCAATTACGTCTCTTGTGCCTACAGAGTTTCCTGCTTGTTAACTGCCACAAAAAAGATGTACTAAAGGTGCATGCACTCTTTCATTCTGCTCCCTTGCTCAGATCAAGTATGTGGTGGAAGTGGCCAAGGCCCTTGCTCGCATCCCCTCCGTTGCGCGCGTGGACCTGCTGACACGGCGCATCTACGACCCCTTAGTCGACGCTTCCTATGGCATGCCTGAGGAGCCACTCAAGCTGCCCCCAATGGGCAACCAGCCTGCGCTGGAAAGTGGAGCAGATGGGAGCATGGGGGGTGCATATATCGTGCGCCTGCCCTGCGGCCCTTCTCACGTTTACCTGAGGTACGTTTGCGGGTATGTGTGCAGCAGAGCATGTAAGAGAGGGTTTGCGTGATTGTGCTTTTGCTTATGCATGCTTGATCTGGAAGAATGGCAGCACTTTACCCCTCTATTTGAGATTTAATGACCTTTCTTTTACATCAGATTAATTGGATTATTACTAAGCAGTAAGATAGGACGCAAGTTTTCGTGTTGCCATCATGTGTATCGCAGGAAAGAAGAGCTCTGGCCACATGTACGTGAGTTTGCTGACAATGCCATCAGCCACACCACCAGCACGCTCAACAAGTTGCAGGTAGGGTCATATGTGATATGTTATGCAGCTTTTGCCGTCTGGAAAATTTCTCAGTAATGGAGCAGCCCTTGTACTTTGCTTGTAATTGACGTGTAAACGCTTTTTTATTCTTGCCTTATGCCTTGTGATTTGGTTGTCAACTAAATATTTTTTCGCTCTGTTTATACAGGAAAGCAAGGAGGGCCCCTGCGAGTTGTACACCATTCACGGCCACTATGCAGACGCAGGTGAGGCTGTCCTTATTGTTCCCACATGTGCGCCATCTCCAGCAGACGCCGTTAAAGCCTGGCTGAAAAACAAGTCTGATACTTTACTTCCCTACTGTATGGCCTGAATTACGTGAGTCATGCACGCTTTCACAGTCCAGCAGCAAACGCACATGCCATATTTGTATGTAGGTGAGGTGGCAGCCCTCATGGCTCACACACTGGGCGTGGAGTGCGTGCTCACTGGTCACTCCCTGGGCCGCAACAAACGCGAGCATCTGCTAAAATCAGGTATCTCTGCCAACTTTGCGTCAGCATCCTTCCCATTGTGCAGAATATTGTATTGCGTATTTGCATGTGGGTGAAGCCAGTGGTTTGCCTCAAGCTGTATGATCACAGATCATATCAACCCAAGCTCCTCAAAGCCTCACAATTACAAACTCTACGTTTTAAGAAGACATGAACTAATTGCATGGGACAGCCAGGTGACTCCTCCCTCTCTGGTCGTATTCCATGCAGGGACCATTGATTACAAAGAGATGGAAGCCACCTACCGCATCAGTCGTCGCATTGAGGGTGAGGAGCGTGCCCTCGATGCAGTGAGCTGTGTCTTCACTTCTACTGGCCAAGAAGTCCAAGAGCAATGGGGAACCTACGATGGGTGCGTGCTTGAGCGTGTTCAGATGTGGCTCAGTGTGTTTTAGTACACGAAGCAAGGCTTGCACTGATGCTAGGCAGGAATTTTAGTACTAAATATGCCTAAGTTTCTCAGCACTTATCTCCTTTTGAATTTCTTTTGGCTTTTCCTTTGGCCTGCAGCAAGCGTTACAGGTTCAAAACAAATGCCTGCGCACCTATGCTAATATCGGCACACGTGACCCTTTTCCTCCAGGTACTCCGACCAGCTCTCTGCAGCGCTTCAGTTGCGCCCGTGCCGGGGCTACCACGTGCCGCGCATGGCTGTCATTCCTCCAGGTGAACTATTCAAACTTGTGCTAACATGTTGAGGGCTTGCTAACCAATAAGCATCAAAAGCTGGACGTACGGGAGATTGTTGGGCCAGCTCTTTGCTCTCTCTCTCTCTCTCTCTCTCTCTCTCTCTCTCTCTCTCTCTCTCTCTCTCTCTCTCTCACTTACACTCACACACACACACGCACACACACACACACACACACGAACTCATGTTCACAAATATATACAACAATCCCTCCCTTCCCAATGCCTGAGCATATGCCTTTGTTGACAAAAGTAGGCAAACCCACATATACCTATACACATACATACATACACAGGCCTTGACTTTTCCAACCTCAAGGTCAGCATGCCCAATGATCCGTGGGAGGTAGTGCTGGGACCAAATTACTGTGATTACATTGGGTCGAGCGACCACCTGCATGCCATCTCCAGCCACAGCTCGCGTGCCAATCTGGAGGGAGGTAAGAGAGCATAAAATTACAATGAGTTTGCTTGAGACAATGCAATCTCATTGTGTTTGCACCCATTTCTTGCCCTGTTTCCTCTGTAGAAAGTCCAACGTGTTCCTTCCTTGCTTTTTGAAAAGGAGTCGTTTCTAATTACTGTCCCATCACATTGCAATCAATCGTACAAAGAACGTGTGCCTTGCGTTGCCATTTGCCCCTTCATCCTTCAGAGCTGGAGCTGTACCCCAAGGTGCAGCAAGAAAAAGCCAAGGGCAGCAACAAGCCCGACAGCTCCGTCGCTGCGCTATCCTCTGCAAGCAACACCAGTGGCGGTGGCCTTGACAAATGTAGCCGCCACCCCTCCAGCCAGAACATGCTGGCCCCCACCGCGCTTGGAAAGTCGCTGTTTGGGCCGGACGAGCCTGCGATCTGGAAGCAGGTATGCTGTGCGTGGAAGGCTGCAACTGCCAGGGTTTGGGAAACATGACCTGCATTGTTTTGGAAAGCCAAAATTTTGGAGTAAATTTGGTCTCTTGAGTTGCAGTTTGTCAGACAAGAGAATCACAGGACGCAAAAACAAGGAATTATTTCCCTTGTCGGCAAAAAAAAGGGGCAACATGTCCAATTCCTTTTGTAGTCGGTTGGGTATGAGGCCTGTTGTAAAAACGCCTAGCTGAAATGAAGCTCAAAATGGAGGTCCCCCAAGGAGATCTTTTCCTTATCGTCACTCGTGTCCATCAATTATCTGACAGATTGGTCGCTTCCTGCGCCACCCTGGCAAGCCAGTCATTCTGGCCATGAGCCGGCCTGATGCAAAGAAGAACGTCACTGCCCTTGTGCGTGCGTATGGCTCCTCCCGAACGCTCCGTGATTTGGCCAACCTGGTTCTCATTCTGGTGGGTACCACCAAGAGTGTGTGTTTTGCAGAGGTTAAGCCCTTGATATGCCCAGGGAGCCTGATTGCCAGAATTGAAGGTTGCGTGGTAGGGAGATCTTGTTGTTACCTTCTTATTTTTATAAGATATGTCTAACGAGCGCTGCTCTTGCACGGTGCACAAAACCCTCCATCTTTCTGGCATATTTGCAGATAGATACTGGTGCTACACGCACTCTCACCTTCCAAAGAGTGGGTGGGGGTTCAAGCAATTTCTCAAGGGGTGCTTAAAACCAATCATTGTATGCAGGGGAACCGTGATGTCATTGACGGCATGGCACCTGGCAGCAGTCGTGTTATGAACGAGGTGCTGAAGCTGATTGATGCCTACGATCTGTACGGCTCAGTGGCTTACCCCAAGAAGCACACGCAGGTCAGTTGACATAAATTGTCACTGCAAGGTTGCATCTGCCAAAACTGTCACACCGGTACGTATCCACTGGGCTTCTTAAAGAACCCACTTTGCTAGAATATTAAATGCAAGTCAAGAACGCAGGTAGCTTGTGCATTACACTTCCATTTATAATACCTGAAATGAACCACCGCCAAAATAGCAAGTTGAAGAAAATTTAGCAAGTTTGCGCCACCAGCAACCGATTGGCCCGACCTTACCCAAAGCGTACTTTTATGTGTTCATTCTGCATTCTGCATGAAGTCTGCTCAAAGCAGGCTGCTTTGCCGCTTCAGCATGTGTCGTTGCAATTGACACAGCTCACGCTTTGACATGCCCCTTCATCTCGTACGCAGAATGACATTTCAGACATTTACCTGCTCGCTGCAGCCACACATGGAGTGTTTGTAAATCCAGCCCTCCAGGTGTGTTCCACTGTGGTCCTTGTTGACGTGGCGGTCTCTGGTATGGAGTCAAACTGTTGTGCATGAAATTGCTCATGGTTAAGCACTGCAACACATCGTCTGTTCCTTGACAGGCTCATCTGCAAACAAAGTTTATGATATATTTATCCGCCTCCTGCCTAATCACCAACTCCTTTGTCCCTGTATTTCTCAGGAGCCATTTGGTCTCACTCTAATTGAGGCTGCTGCGCATGGGGTGCCCACTGTGGCCACCACGCACGGAGGCCCTGTGGACATCATTGCCACCCTGTAAGGACACAGATATAGCAGTCATTCGAGATCTAGTACACATGCTTGAACATAGTGTACATATTCAACTTAAAGCAATGTGTATTACTACTACACATGTAAATTTTTTAATCAAGTGGTTAATTAAAATAAGGCGCCTCTACATTTCTGTTTGACCCTAAACCTTGTCGAGATGCCGCCTCCTGAAATAGGTGTTTTCCTTGAGACAAGCCCCTCCTTCACCCTCCCTTGCTCACAGCCACAATGGTGTGCTTGTGGAGCCAACTGACGTGGGCGCCATCCGAGACTCCCTGATTTCCATCATCACCAGCGCCAAGTCGTGGGAGCAATACAGTGAGAATGGCCGGTACGCGCAGGATGTGCAGGTTCATTTCTCATCTTGGACAGTGTCATCATGTACAGGTTTCTGTGCTTACCTCAAGCTCCCTGCCTGTTTGCTTGCCCTTTGCCTTCTTCCTCAACAGCTTTCACAGAATTGCATCACCACCATTTAAGATCGGCAGCAGGCCGCTTTTCGATTTGCTAATAAATTCTGTTCTGCATTGCTTGCGAGCAGGCGCAACATCACTGCCTACAGTTGGCCGTCCCACTGCGCCCGCTACCTACGCACAATTGAGGACCAGAAGAACACAAGCGAGCAGGAGGGGAGCATCAGGTGTTGCATCCAGAAATTGCATGCAGGGTTTAAGTTCATAAACAGTAGGGCAGAGTGTGTGACGCATGCTTGCTGTTTGTCTGTCCTGGATTGTGATAAATCAAGATATTCAAAATGTGATGATTTTCAGGGTACATGTACTGCATGTAATAACACCCACGCACATTCTCACATATTGACACATTGACACACACACACGCGCACACACACACACATATACACATGCGCACGTACAAACAACCCTAGGCTGCACGGCTTTGTCCCTGGTGGGCCTGTCAATGGTGAGCACCGCCAACTCCACCGCACCCTGTCGCTCTCCTACGACGATCTGGGTGCCCTGGCACGCACCATTGCCAGCAGCAGGAACGCCAGCAGCATCGACGTCATTGGCGATGCAGTGAGCAACATAGCCACCCCTTTGCAGGTAGCGTGTGGGTTTTTGCTTGAGACGCTGAGCTGGGTGGCGATGCTGCCTGTTTGCTCAGCCTGAGCTTCCTCTGAGGCTAGCAGACTGCCCTGATGTTGATGTTGGGGTGCCAAGAGTAGTAATCAGTGTAGTAGGTACATATGATTTTTGCATTTAAAAGCTGCAGTCCGACACAATTTGCACCTGTTGCAGGGTTCTTGCATTTCAACCTGTACTTTGTATGTCCCGCTCCCTTGGCAAGCAGTAGGTTATGTGACTGCGTACGACGTGTGCTTCATTGGAAAATGTGTGCTTCATGCCTTGTGTAGGGTGCCAAGGAGCCTGCAGGTGCTTCCCAAGAGAAGGCCTCAACAGAGAGCAGTGGTTCTGCTGCCAAGTCCGCTTTCATGGCCGCCTCCGCAGCAGCAAGGAACGAGGTGAGCAAGAGATTCGTCACCGAATCAGTTTGGAGCCTGTGTAGGCAAGGTTGCATCGCTATTTATGCCTCCAGGGGGCATCTGAGCGGAGCGCGTGTAGTACGCAGTGTGTACATTGCGGTTTTGGTTACAGCATTTTCGATCCTTAACTTCATTTCCACGTTCATACTGCACATGTAGAGGCGCACTTCTCAGTCATTGTACCCTGAATTTTGAATGACTGCACCTAGCAAGCTCTCAGGTTTTTTGGGGGACACTTAATTGCATGGCTGCTCTACCGCAGGAGGAGAGCTCTCACAACCTTTCTAGCTCCATGCTACGTGCCGGTTCCATGCCTCCTGTGGCGGCCACCACTGTTGACGTTGCCAGGTGTGTAGATGATGGTCGAATTGAGTGTGTGACAGCTGTTGTGTTTTTGGCACTGATTGTGTGTTCCTGGTCAAGGGCGCAAACGTGGTACCTCTTGAGCTGTAGCAGCAGGTTGGATTGCTTGAGTAAAGACACCAGACCTGTTTTCCTGGGGCCTGCATCTCAACGAAACAAAGTCTTGCAAGTCTAAGCTGCGTCAAAAGTTGTATAAAAATGGAAATTCGAAGATAGAGGGAAGGGCAACGAAAGCGTCAGGGATTCAGCATGTCAAAAACGCGACCCATTGACCTTGTCTTGTTTTTCTGGCAATTTGCGTGCAGCGAAAGTGATGGCATCAGGGGGAACCGCTACCGCTCCGGCATCCTGCAAATTTCTGCACAGCTATCCGCAGGGGTGAGCGGTGACCAGTTGAACTTTAAGACAATGGTGCAAGTCCAGCAAGCAGATATATTGGTTGTGGTGTAAGGTAGTATAGGGAAAGTACTGCGTTGATTTTAATCATGTGCATGAGACACAATATGGCTTATATCAGGGCAAATCTTGGCGTAGAAGACAGGACATCTCTCCCGTCAGTCCAATAAACCGTATAATCTTCTGTAAGTTCTTTAATAGGGTGTTTGTCTGTAGTGCTGTGGATGTGAGGCAACCCATAATGGTATCCCAGACTGTAAAAGTATCTTGTGGTACTGGTACTGCACAACAAAATGCAAAGTAAAACTTCCCACTGATCTGTGTATTGAAATGCAGCTTGACGACAAGCCCCGCAGTTCCTCTGCCACACGCGCACGTAGCAATAACATTCAGCGTACCCCCAGCAATGATAAAATCCAGATCAAACAAGACGGCTTCTCCAGGCTGGCAAGCCAGCTCATCCCGCAGCAGCACATCGCTCGCCACGAGTAAGTCCATGAATGTGTTTGCGTGTCAAGAATAGTGCACCAAATATTTTTTGTATGCAGCTTTTTGTATGTAGCTTTTTTGTATGCAGCGTTTTTTTTTGTATGCAGCGTTTGCAGCGTGTGTGCAGCGTTTTTTTTTTGCAGCGTGTATGCAGCGTTTGCAGCGTGTATGCAGCGTTTTTTTTTGTATGCAGCTTTTTGTATGCAGCGTTTTTTGTATGCAGCTTGGGTTGTCCAAAACCATACATACATACGTATGTACATGGTGTAAATACGATATTTTTTGGGGGGTAATTACCAAACATACCGTAATTTACGGTGTACATGTATGGTTCTGGCCAACCCTATATGTAGCGCGTGGACAGTGCGCAGAAAAATAATGCATGCAAGTTGTGCTTGTGAATGCTTGAAGGCATCAATGAGCTTGAGATGGCAAGTGAATGTGACTAGCACTCAATTTAGGTGCGTTTGTGATGGTTTCCTTGTGGCAAAATAGCAGAGGGGGGCAACTGAGCAAGTGCCCAAACATGCTCCCTTCTAACCTGCAAAGGGCAACTATACACCCACCGCTTCATCAAATTGAAACTGTTACAGCTTTGAACTAAAGCTGACGTTATAAGCTACCAGAGCAGGTGCTCAAATTCAGTGAAGTCGCTCAATGCACAGATTGACAGGATGTAACGCATGTAGGGCAGCTTGTGTGCTTCTCTAGGAATAGCATATTAATCTAGGGTGTAGCTGCCTTACATGTGCGCCTCATCCTCTGTCATTTTGTACATTGAGCGACCTTTCCACTGAATCTGAGCACATGCTCTGGTAACTGGCAAAAATTATTACCGTACCTGAGATCACATCTTCTAATAGAAAAGAGGTGGAAGTTATTGAAAGCTTGCACATCTCCATACATACCTTGCTTTTAAATTTGACCCACTTCGCCTTGTGCATTCAAAATCAAGTGTGTTTGCTCAATTCATCGATTCGTTTTGCTGTCAAGGAGCAAGTCGCACACATGTCTGTTTGAGCTATCTGCGTTACCAAACAAAACTGTGTCTTGCTGACCACTGCTCAACACATTGCTGCAGACACTTCATCGTTCTGTGTGTGGACAGCATGACGGACATGGAAGCAGCTGCCGCCCTTATCAAGGACAGCCTGGCCAAGGCTGCCCTAGACGGTCCCCACTCCGCCCACTGTACCCTGCTGCGCAAGCTTGCAGGGGTCAGTCCTGAAGGCGAGCTGGGTGTGGGCATCATGTGCAACTGGACCTGCAAGGATGCGCGCCTGGTGCTGGAGCAGCTGGTGGGTGTGGAGAGATGGATTGGGGGTGCATGAGGGGGCAGGCGTAGATAGATGCACAGGGAGATGTAACAAGAGGAAGGAGATTTAACGCGCGAGGTGCAAAGAGATACTTGAGCCAGGCACGTGCTGGCAGACAGAAAAATGGGCGAGATGTGTAAGTGGAATGCAAATAAGGCAGGTGCTAGAAAATGGAAAAACAGGGTGAGGTGAGGTAGAGGCTGAATACCGGGGTAATCAGAGGGGAGAGGCTGTTCAAGTTGTGAATGACATGAGCAATCAAATCTGACATCATATTTGTTAAGAGCACGCGATAGCTTATTTTGCACTCAGAATTGCATTGTATCAGTCTTGTAATGTAATATAATGGTAATATAACGGATCTTTGCTCACAGTATTTTTTACCGATCACTCTCTAACTTTTGTCTAAATTAGAGAGACTGTGTCGCACCTTCCCTTACTTTTCGTGTCCAAGGCATCCAGACTTTGGTGCTTTAAGCTTGCAAAGTACAGATAAGATTTAATAAGTGACAAATTCATGGTTAATGCTTGTACAGGTGCTAAAGATGTAGGTAAATCCTGTGCCGTCTATCCAGGCGGTACCTCTTAAGAGAGGTTGTGGCAAACCCCTGTTGATCTCGAATTCTCTCCCTTTCCCTGATGTGAAAAGTCTTCCTAACTCTGAGGAGAGTGACTAGATCATCCCTTATTGGCTTCTTGGGCAGAGCACAAAAGCCTGTATGATTTAGGCTTGGCCTGTTGCATGAAGTGGCGTCATGCCAAAATACAGGTTAAAATCTCCTAGGCTGAGGGCCTGGTTTGGCCTGAGCTAGGCTTCTGCACGAATGTTGTATTTAGCACCCGGGTCAGTCTCAACAACGTTATCCTGGTGGCACAACGCTCATTCCTGCAGGGAGTGAACGAGCAAGACATGGCCTTCTTTGTGTGCAATGCTGGCTCTCTGGTGTGGCACACATCCATGGAGAAGGTCAGCAGCAAGGCTGCGCAGGCAGTGGGCGAGGCGCCCAACAAACCCATGCTGACTTGCGATGACCAGTGGGAGAAGCATATCGACTTCCGATGGGACGCCAGGGTGGTGCAACAGGTATAGGAGAGGGGCTTGATGAGAAGGGAGGAAGTGCTGAGCTGCGGGAGGAATTGGGTTTGAGGGAGGCTTTAATGGGGAACAGGTGATCTCAGGGAAGAAGTGCGCCTGTATGGAGGAAAAGTGAGTTTAGTCAGAAGGAGGCCTAGCTAAGGAAGAGGTGGAGGAAGTTCCCTTTGAATGGGAAAGGATTGAGTTTGGGAGAAGAAGTATCTTAGTACGTATAAGGGTTGAGGTCGGAAGGGTTTTATGGTTTGGCTGGTAAGCTATGAGGCAAGTTATTTTATCCTGTCTGCTTCGTGGCCACCCGATGCATTACCTTGCATCCATTCAGCCTTGTCTCTTCTCTCGTGCTTGCACGTGACCTATAGAATCAACGTACATCTGTCACACTCTTTTTTTCCTTCCTCCTCCGCAATTTTTTCAGGTTTTACAGCGCGTAACAAACAGCAACGTGGGCTGGGGTAAACTTGCCATCGTGCGTAAGGAAGGAGACATAGACGGTGGAGTACCATCCAGCCAGCCTACCGCAGCCACCACCAGGGTGTCTATGAAGCTGTCGCCCCAGAGCTCACCCCACCACTTCATGGTCGAGGTACGCTTGCTGCTCATTCCTTTTTGACCATAAAAAGCTACTGTCTGAAATTTGGTACAGACCATTCTTGAATCGAGCAAAACAAATCAATGCAGCTCGTCAGTAACCAAATATACACACCGTATATGACCGTATGTACAATCATTTCCCTGCTAAAAGTACCTTGATATATACAATGTACATACGATTAAATGTGTGGTTTGCACCTCTGCAGATTACTAGATTTAATTGTGACATGGCACCTTCTCAGTAGAAAAATAATTCCACCATTGCCACCACCACCGCCACCACCACCACCACCACAATAAAAACTTCCCTTCCTTGCAGGTCGAAGTCCTGGGGGCAGCGCCCAGTGCTACATCCACCCCGGCCAAGGGAGGGGCTCAGCGCTCTCCCTTGTCTTTGGCAGACGTGGGGCTGCAGCTGTTGGGCGCATTCAGGTGAGGGAAGTAACTGAATGTGCTTGGAAAAGGAAGAGAGTTTGCGAAATATTGCTAACCTTGCCATTTCCTTTTGTTCCTGCTCAAATCAGCTTTCACAAGTGCAAGGTTCCTTGTTTTTTTTACTTCCTTCCTCGCTGATTTGAGTTGCAACTCCAGCTGTTTACGCGTGCTTTATTTCCGATTAGTTGAATGGCCTCAAACCTCCCTCGCTCGCCTGCCCGTTTTGGTACTGGATGCTTGCTTTGCTGTTCGATATTGTCGCCTTGTCATTCGATATTGTCGCCTTGACATTCGATATTGTCGCCTTGATTTTATACTCATCGACTTGATGCAGGCGCAAGCTGCGCATGAGTGGCGTGCGTGCACAGTGTGTTGTGTCCCCTCAAGACTTAGACATGGAGCCCAGCAGCACTCCTTCTGCCAGCTCTAGCAAGGTAATTTCTTTATAACACATGCTTGTTCATAAAAATGGGTGGTTAGCGGGTGCTTCCCAAAGGAGGGTGCTTGTTGTCCTGTCCTTATGCTACATCTAACAGATTGATTGAACGCTTGATGCGATCGAGCAATGTCCAGCCAGCCACAGTCGTTTTTTCTCCGTTTCCATTACCAACGGTGATGCCAAGGTCCTGCTCCCACAGCATGCTGAGTTAGCAATTGTTGAAACCAAACTGAAAGCTGACCCTACTATCACAAGTCCTTGTGGCTATTCAATCCCGTGCCCGCAGGTGGTGCTACACATCACCCCATTGCGTTGTAGCCGCGCTCTAGCTCTGCGGCACCTGGCTTACCGCTTCAAGCGCCCCATGTCCTCTGCTTTCACACTGGTCACTTTTACGGCACCACAGGTGAGTCCTGGGTGGTGGAGAGGGATGGTGCAGAGGGATGGGGAGAGTGCGATGGGGTAGAAACGAATGGCATCATATTTTAAAAGGTTGGAAGTGGTTTAGTTGTGGATGCATGACCATGTAAGTAAGCATGATAATTTTGTATTATATGAGGTCATGCCTGAGGATAAGCCCAAACGTATGGAAAGTAGTACGTACACACAAGTAAAGGCACACCATACGACACGCACGCACGCACACCTGTCCAGGGTGTGCCTGGTGCAAGTACCGCTTCTGGCACTGCCACGGATCTTGTACCTGTGGATGCCGTGTTCTCACCCGAGCGCAAGATCCAGTTTGGCGAGGATGCTGCTGGTAAAGGTGGGCAAACAGGAGGGGAGCCCATGTACCTGGCCCTGCGTTGCACGGACGGAGAGGACCTGCTGGGAGGTGTGCAGCGGGTGCGTGCTGCGTATCCTTTACAATTCGGTTTTCTATATGCGTTGGCCAGGAACCCCCTGATATCCCTGATGGGAAGCTTGTATGCTGCAAGACCTTGGGAAGAAGGCAGGAGGCAGATGCAAAGGCTAAAGCTTCGGGAGAATGCTCTCTAGCATCAGGACAGCCTCTGGCACACTGGCACGGACCGCCTCCATCATTTGCACATTACCCTGCAGCAGGCAAGCGTATACCTGTGTACAAATGTATGTATTTTTATGTGGTGAATGTTCTTTCTCTGCGTCTTCCATGTCCTCTGGCACTAACGAAAGCACCTCAGGTGTGAGAAGGGAAAGGAACTTGATGGCCTCTAATACCTGTGTACAAGTTTGTGTATTTGTATGTGGTGGATGTTCTTTCTCTGCGTCTTCCATGTCCTCTGGCACTAATGGAAGCACCTCAGGTGTGAGGGGGACAAGGAACTTCAAGTTTGTGTATTTGTATGTGGTGGATGTTCTGCGTCTTCCATGTCCTCTGGCACTAATGGAAGCACCTCAGGTGAAGTTCCTTGTCCCCCTCACACCTGAGGTGCTTCCATTAGTGCCAGAGGACATGGAAGACGCAGAGGGGGGAAATCCACCACATACAAATACCTTCTTTGGAGGTCTACTTTTTGTTTTTTATTTGGATAATTGACGCCTGCAATCCATGCAAATTTTCCAAGTCCATTTGCATCCCATGAACATTCCAAGCCTCACACCTACCTCACACACCCTACATGCCACCCCACGTACCTCACATAATGCAGGTGGTGCTGCTGCCGTCAGCGCACTCTGTGGCCTCCGCAGCCGGCAGCAGCCAGCAGAGCCAGGCAGCCCCCAGTGTGTGCTTCTCAATTGATGTTGGCGTGCACCTCCCACGACTAGTCTCTTCCAAGGACGCATCACAGGTGGACGCGCTTGCAAGCAAGCCTGAATCCAGGGTAATTGTGGTCACAAATTAGAAAAAGACAAAGCACAAGTTAATGCATTTGTAAAGAAGCCTGGATCCAGGTCATTGTGGTCACAAATTAGAAAAAATATAGGCGATTGAGATTAAAAAAGAAGGATTGAGACATGCTGTAGGGATTTGTTTGGTGCATGAGATGTAGAGGCACTTGTCACTGTGAATGGTGATTGGTAATTGGTGGATGGCGGTGACAATGGTTGATGACACGTAACTAAGTTCAGGTGTACATATCAAGTTTATAAAATCGTGATGGCACCTGTTTGGAACTTAATCGAGGAGTAGGAGTGATAAACAAGTAGCATGGAACACATAAACTGAGTGCGCCTTTAAGCGTTGCACAGTATTCAATGGCCTTATAATGGAAATTATGAGCAACGTCGCTTGCTTGAAGCACTGGCAATTATACAGGGATTTGAAAGACAAATTTCATCATCAAGATATTAGTTGGACGAGGCTAAGCTGTGTTTACAGGCCACGTCATTTATTGATATATCGGGAGGATTAGTGCGTAAGTATTATCTGTTCTTTTTCTATTTCAAGGAAATCCTTCCATGTTCCATGTTGCTGCCAATTGCGTGTAATGAAGAGTCTAACATCATTTTGGTCCACAACTTTTTGTGCAAATGGACTCTACGTTTTAAAATCCGTTCCTGCTCAAGGACTGGACATTTCAAAAAACCGTTCCTGCTTACAATTCTGCACCAGTCATTGTCATTGTAAGGAGCTGCCGGCCTTGGCCGCGTAGGAGCACCAAAATAAGGCAACACTCACAAAGTTGTTTACGGATTTTAATGGAAGGAATTATCACATAACAATTTAATATTAGTTTTGGTGTTATGACCTTCTAGGAACAAACTTGCTTTAAATTAGTTAAACTAAGAGACATGCATAACAAGGTATAACCAAATAAACGCAATGTACACCTGACCGAGGTTCTTAATCAGGCAGCAGCTTATTTAACATTAAGCAGTTGAGATCAAGAAGAGAACTCTCTAACTTAGAGTTAAGGCTCAAGTCCCAAGTCTTTGAGAGGTTTTATTATGTGAGTGTTAAAGATGGTGCCACCCTTTCCATATAGGATGGGTGGAGCGAGGTTCCTAGAAAGAAAATGCAGAGCTCTTTGTGCTGTTCCTGCGCGGCGCACATAAAATGGGAATGATTCCACTGTAGATGGCCAAATCCACAATGTAGAATCCGCCCCTTGAAACTTTCCGACAAATATGGGTATGGAGTGAGATTTGCTGCATCTCCTGCAACACTGCTCTTCCGATGCTCTGCTAATTTGTGCTGTTGAGCTTGATGAATGGGATTGTGTGTGTGCTTGCCTGGTGTTTGAGGCTGGCAGGAGCCTGATGTGGATCGCTTGTTTCTTAACTCTTGCTTTTCTAGTTGCTTATTTTCGTGGTTTATTTTAATAGTAAGAAGTCTGTCTCTCCTTTGCAGAATCCGTTCACGTACGATGGTGTGGTGCTTCCAGAGAAGGACAGGTTCAAATATTTGGGCATGCTGCTTGATAGAAGGATGAATCCGAAGATAGCTGAGGAACA
>Ga0307968_1001457_pt1 | contig 19299 bp, 20 predicted proteins | sample OrgLakmetagen650_FD_201834 | JGI IMG/M metagenome (GOLD analysis project Ga0307968, IMG submission 201834) | Saline water microbial communities from Organic Lake, Antarctica - #650 | ecosystem: Environmental > Aquatic > Non-marine Saline and Alkaline > Saline | place: Antarctica: Organic Lake...
CCCCCCCCCTCAACTTGCGTCACTTGCTCTCTGCATTTAAAGCAGAAAAGCAATGCTCACCAAATTTTACTTCTTTTTGTCTGCATCATAAGTTTTGACGACAGTACTTACGCAGGAGGGAGTGCACAACAGGTTCCTGGTTGGCACAAGGCATAGCGCACAACAGGCAAGGCTGGCAGCCTAAGGCCTTCAGCTAAACTGTGTGCGTGGCATACCTTGGTGAGGCAGGTAGAACCTGAACAGGGGAGAAGCGAAGCGAGTTGGTCAAAGAATTGAGCCCCAGAATGGGAGCCCCAGAATGGGAGTACTTGCTGAAATGTGTGAGATGAGACATACCAAATGATTGTGGCACTCACTTGATGAAGTGGATGCGGCCATCACTAATCTGCAGGCATGTGGGAGGGGACATGTGGTCAGACACGGTTTCCCCCCCCCCTTTAAAACTATAGCACGCACCGCCTCTTTGAACATGGAGGCCGTGAGGCGGGTCACATCATCTGTCTCAAAGGGGTCCACGGCGTTGGCCGCGTGGCAACCGAGCAGGAGCAACGCACACAGCAGTAACATTACTATTTTTATTGCTGTTTATTGCTCTTTATTGATTTTAATTTTGGCCATGTTCCAATCGACGTCATCTGATTTAACTGCAGGATTGTTTCTGGCGGGATAATTATCTCTAATCAGACTACATGCCTGCTAAGGCTGATTAAATGTTGTCATATCTCAAACATACCGGTTTTTTCTGTGCGTAAACTTTTATTTTTCTCTGTTCTGTCGTAGCGATGCCTGGGTTCTTCAATGGGCTTTGGTGTAACGTCTTTCCTCAATAATCATCTTTCCTCAATAATAATCTGCCTCTATAATAAAAAGAAAAAATGAACAAGATAGTGTAAACACTACTGGATTAGGAAAGACCACCCAATGGATGCAGAGACACAAAACATCCCACCTGGAGAATAAAAATAAGAGAAGCTTTTCAGTGGGGATCAGGTGGTTGGGATGCAAAAGCCTGCACACCACCAGAAGTACTGCTCATATATTTGTGGGGGTTGTATTCAATGTCTCGTCTCATCTTGTTGCGGATCTGATAGCATGTAGGCTTAATTTTTCATGAGTGGCTTGTCGACCAGTAACTCCGAGGCTGTGGAGTGGGTTCCTTGTGTGGCTGCTGTAGATGGTGCCTGTTGCTCCTAGCAGGATGGTGTGAAGGGTTTTACGGTGTACGAATAAGCGAGGCATTAGCAGCTTATGTTATTCTTGTGCCTTTTCTGCTTGTTGAGTAGGGGAAGTGTCTGCACAGTACTTAGTTTCGATCGAACGTATATCACGTATGTCTGGTTGTATGTCTCCTGGTTTCACAGCCAAGGGGTATGGATTGGCAACGCACTCTACTAGGTTATTATGAGTAGCTCTTGTCGCATATTTGGCAGACTTAATTTGATACACGTTTGTTGGTTTTCGTTTGGGGCGTGGCTGTTGGGTCGGAGCAACTATAATTGCATCTGGCTTGTTAAACTTCCGCCGCTGTTGTGCATTGAGACTGGAGTGAAACGTTGCCTAAAGGGTAATCCGGCAGATGCCATTTCAGTACTTTGTGCGATACTTATATCCACGTAACATGGAGGGATCAGAAGAGCCAGGTTGGAATCATTCCTACCTGTGTCTATTCTGATGGGCGTATGATGCCTTCTTGTACCATTTTTTCACGACTTTCTACATCTGCTTGTGCTAGCAGGCATGCAACCTGTGCACCTTGTTGGATCGCTTTTAGGATCATTTGTCCAGCAGCAATGTGCCTGTTAATAATGGGATGACTGCAGCCTGACAGCATGTAGGAGATACCGTCTAGCTTCTGGAAGATGGGGCGGATTGGTGGGCCTTCTATATGGTTGTATTGAGCAGCACGTTCTTTGGTTGTATATCAAATCTGTGCGGCAGAGCATGACATTAATCTTTTCTCCAGAGGTGACACTTGCATTTTTCCAAAATGAGTTTGTCTTTCTCGTCAATGCCTTCCTTGATCAGTTCTTGGCATTTTTTTCTGGTGTTTTGTGTAGCACTTTGTGGACTGCTGGTTTGAACCTTTTTTGATTTAGGACATAATTTTGTGGATTTTGCAGCAGGGATCTTGAAGATCCTTGCGTGCAATTGGAATCTTGCACAACTAAAGGATGCTTTTATATGGTATTGAAGGGCCCATTTCTCAATGGCACTAGGCTTCCAGTGGACCAAATAGTGCTCCTGGGATGTTGGTATTTGCCAATCACCTTGAACCCTTGCCTTCCTTTGCTAACTTTTTTGCATACTGTATTGCCAGAGCACGTCTGTAGAGTATTGGTTACATGATAAACAAAAGTTATAACCCGTTCCTTCCTCTTTGTCAGATGCTTGCTCCACATATAAGAAGCGTTTAAGGTAGCCGATCCTGAGCCCATGTTTGCAACTATTATTTTGATAATAGCCCTGTACTACAGAGAGCCTTATCAGTCTGGTAATCTGAGGAAAAGAAGGTAGGTATATGTCTATATGTCACACATGTAGTACTGCGATGAAGTCTGATACTGTTTTCCAAAATTTAATAGCCTAATAATCTGTTGCCAGTTTACTCGGGTTTGGGCCTTTTAAATATAAAACGCACAATACTACAGAATTAAAAATCACTATCCGTGTAGAGCAGATTCGGCTCAGACAAAGCTTCAGCCAGACGATTGGCTGGCTGATGTTGCAATTTCTTTTCTCCCGTGTGGGCACACAAAGGACTCGGGAAATGACGCCTTAGTGTTTCCACCCGGGAGAAAAGGAAATGCAACAAGACCCTGGAGTCAAGTCATTCAATTAATATAGATTGTAACCACATTACCAAATTCCGAGGTGCACAAAATCTCAAGCACTAGGCATTAGAATCCCCTCAAACTTGTACCAAAGCACTGCGGTTCTTGAGGCAAGGAAAGGCTTGTTCAGTATTACAAGTTTTAAAGCAGAAAATGAATTATTGCGCGGCAACATATTCATTTTAAAGGGCTCATTTCTCCATAAAAGGGTATGCAGGCAGCTGTGTGCGGTGAGTGTGCGTTTAAATTTTGAGTGTGCGTTTAAATTTTGCCTTTGAACTGGACAAATCTGAGATTCGAAATTGCATGTGCACGTGTGCGTGTTTATTGCATTATACCCTATAAATATCTATTAATTGAGGATGGCCATGAGCAAAGTAGTAAACATCCACCCTACTCTAACCAATCCAGTTGAAGTTAATATCCTGCAACAATTATTGTACGCTTCGTTGATTGCTGCTGTACTGCTTTCACACATCACTGATACAGGGCATGACTGATACGGCTAGGGAGGGAATTGCGAGGAACCGATGCGAATTGTGAGGATACCTGATTAAATACTATGGTTGCACAGTGTATAAAATATGTTGTTCTTACACAGAAGTAGCTAATGTGTATCAAATTAGCTAAGATGCTTAATACATGTCATTCACACACAAAAATAGCTAATGTGTATCAAATTTAACTAAATCGCTAAGGTCCACTTCCTGTCCTAAGAACACCAGACCTCATGAAGCTCCAAATAGCTTTCAACGTATCAGATATCAAGCCATCTATTGTGCTCTATCAAATCATTTCAAGCAATTGGCATAGCAAGACTAAAGGAAGCCGACAAGCCACACTAGCACCAGCAACAGTTGATAACAACAGAAGCACACAAACATGCTAGTAATATCACTTGCTGCCGAGGTCCTCCAGGTCTGCTACTGCAGGGCCATGCACGCACTGACCGCGGACGGTGTAGCAAGAGCCGTGGCAGGGGCACTCAAACGTCTTGTTGGTTGCGTTGTAGCTCACACAGCAGCCTGTGCAGCAAATAGGAAGGAAGGGTGGGACCAACAAATGTCACGATGGGTGGCAAACTCCGCAAGGTCTGTACTGGCATGGTTCAAGGTATGCATGACTTGGATCCTGCACCGCCCATTGGATGCAAGCAATGCCTGCATGATTCAAATATTGTTCTCACACGCATTAATCAGCAAGCACCCTGCAACGTAGTCAACATAATGATCATCTATGTACCACAAACGATCAGGTGGCAGAGAAGAGCAAAATACTTATGATTAGGCTTCGAGCAATTTAGGGGACTGTTCAAAGCCATTTTAGGTCAAATCTACACAAAAGCAATGATGTCCACAAATACTGCAGGGGTGTGCGCGGATTTGCATGAAAAGTCAATGAAAGCTTTATTGAAGCAAGTGCGACCGACTTTCAGTGGAATAACAGGGTTGAGCAGCGAGCAAGCTGATGGTGCAATACTTTGCCCTGAAATGACTGCAGTTATTGGCCGCACAAATGCATTCCTGCAAATGCAAAACTTAGGGTGCACACCTAGATATGACTGCAGTTATTGGCCGCACAAATGCATTCATGCAAATGCAAAACTTAGGGCGCACACCTAGATATGACTGCAGTTATTGGCCGCACAGATGCATTCCTGCAAATGCAAAACTTAGGGTGCACACCTAGATATGACTGCAGTTATTGGCCGCACAAATGCATTCCTGCAAATGCAAAACTTAGGGCGCACACCTAGATGAGTGCACACGGCGGAGTGCGAGTGAAGCGTTCCCTCTTCGTCCCTCCACATGGCTTTTTTGCGCAAACCGTGCTGCACCACCTGTTTAGAGGAAATCAGCAGCTACCGTGTAAATTTGTTGTGCCCGTAACGGACAGGATGCAGATCCTTGAAGTTAAGGTGTGTCTGGAAGAAAAAAACCATCCTGCTGAGTTCAGTGTTTTACACTTAAACTCCAGTTTTTGGAGTGAAGCAACGTGATTTTGGAGTGAAGCAAGCGATATCACTCATATCACTCTTTTTATTAGTGTCCCTCTCTAGTTTCTCAATCTTATCATTTACTTGGCTCTTCCTTCTTAGTTCTAGTTTATTTCATGTCTTTTTCCTTCTAGACTGGGCAGTTGTGAGGACCTAGTTTTTAGCAGTTGTGATGAGCCCTGTAAACAATCCACTGCCATTTCACGATGCAAACCTAATAGAACCTCTGTATTCAAGAAAAGGAATACACGTTTTGCTACCCGGAGGCATATAATTTTGAATGTTTTTATGACGCACACTTGCCTGACATTGCGCCTCAAACTAAAATACAGTTTGTTCCCTCCTAGCACCCAAACCCACAAAAGCACCCCACCATTCCATCGCCTCGCTTGATGTGGCCCTCAACGCTGGCCGGCTGAAAGGCGCCCATGATGTCATAGGCATTGCGTGGAACCACGTGCTTTGCAATGTAGATGCCCACACGCGAGAAGTATGTAGCCAGCTCCAGTGTGTACTATGGGGTGAGGACAGGGGGTGTGTATGGGGTGTGTACTATGGGGTGTACTATGGGGTATGGGGTGTAATATGGACTATGGGGTGTACTATGGGGTATGGGGTATGGGGTGTAATATGGAATATGGGCTATGGGGTGTACTATGGGGTGTGTACTATGGGGTGAGGACAGGGGGTGTGTATGGGGTGTGTACTATGGGGTATGGGGTGTAATATGGAATATGGGCTATGATGTGCACTATGGGGTGTGCACTATGGGGTGTGTACTATGGGGTGAGGACAGGGCAACAAATTGGAAATGTTGAATAAATAGACATTTAATAGGCAGTCACAACTGCTCCTGCCAGCAAGCAAGCAATAAGGTCATGTTGAAGTGCACTTGACTACTTGGGCCTTCAGGAAGTCTTGCACGACACACGTAATTGGTTAAGGGTAATGTACCCGTCTGTAAGATCTTGGGTGATTAAGGGTGATGTACCCGTCTGTGAGATCTTGGATGGTTAAGGGTGATGTACCCGTCTGCTGTGAGATCTTGGGTGATTTAAGGGTTAGGTACCTGTCTGTGAGATCTTGCGTGCTAGGCGACCAGGTTGAACGGAATCACGTGCTGACCTCAATCAGCGAACAAATCATGCTTATCATACGTAGTGCAGTGAGATGTGGAATTATCGCTGATTGAATCGAATTGAAATGACACAAATATGTGATATGTGATATGTGCAGCGCTCATCACCTTGACGGCTGCTGAGAAGCCAAGCAGAAACCTGGAGGGGTTGTAGGCACTTGCCCAGGGGTTGGGTAGTTGTAGGATGGAATTGGCCACCACCTCGCTGCCAATGGTGGCTCCTGGTGAGTGCACAGAGGGTATGCAGGCAGTGCTTGATCTGTGCACTGATGACGTGGCTCCTAGTGAGTACAGAGGGGGTATGTAGGCAGTGCTTGATGTGTGCACTGATGATGTGGATCCTGGTGTGTACAGAGGGGGTGTGCAGGCAGTGCTTGATGTGTGCCACCATGGCACTGGTGAACCAGAAAGGGTTCAAACTGTTCTTGTGTCTTGGCTAGGGTTATTAGCGTGTGAGACCACATTCAATGTTGGTGTCAATAAGCTTATTAGAAGCAGCAGCATGCTTGTAATGTAGCAGTACCTAATCAGAGCAAGCAGTCTCGCTTAATTAAAGGAGGTCTCTGATTTATTGGATTGAATTTGCTTACAACCTGAGCCTGCTCAGGTGGGGCTCCATTAGTGAAATCGGGGGATTGAAATCATCTGGCACAATCTCTAGTTTTGTCAGCGTAGACCCTTTTTCGGTCCTCTGCCTTTCACCTAGCTGTGTTATTATTCCAGAATTGTGCGGTCATTAACTCATGCTTTCTGCCCTCGTTACATTTCTATGGCACTCCTGCCAGCAAGTTCGCTGTGGAAAGTGTTTTTCCCACGCATTATTTCAGGCACTCCCACCAGTGAAGTCCTGGCCGCTGGGGCAAGTGTTTCTCCCACGCCTTATTTCAGGCACACCCACCTGTGAAGTCCTGGCCGCTGTGGCCGGTTAGGATGTAGTTTGCAGGCTGCTCCCTGTCGAGAGGATCTTGTCCGTACAGGCCCAGGAGGTCAGCTGAAATGGAGAACAATGAAATGATTGAGGTGCGTTTTTGCAACAAGTCAGTACCAGCTCAGACAGAGTTTCAGGCGTGAGCCACTGGCTTAGCGTCACATTGCTTGGTCTACTGCTGTAAACCACTCCATTTCCGTGGAAAACAAGAAGCATCTGTTCCTATTTCCGTACAGTCATTCAGCGTGCAAGTCATCTATGCACTCTGCAACATATTTGGGGTTGGCCAAAACCGTATATACACGCCGTATACGACCATAAATTCGGTATTTCCCTGCAAAAAAACACCGTATACATATATATATATATATATATATATATATATATATATGCTATGGCCAACCCTATACATGTCGCACAAAATTTACTCACCTGGGTAGTAGTCATGGCTGCTCCACTTTGCTACAATGCCCACGCACTGCGGGTAATTCTTGCGCGCCCAAGCTTCCAGCTTTGCATAGGGGTCATCATGCCTGCCATACAAAACAAAAACAATGTTGGCATGCGCAGCCAGTGATGAACGGGTGCAGCTGAAAGCGAATGGGATCTGCAAATATAACAAGTGCATCTTGCATTACTCAGTGGACGGTTGCAATAATCTTGAGCCAGCCTGATTTTGGATGCACTAGCTGGATGAGGAACCTCGGGTACTTTCCCAGAGGGGGTTCTCTGAGGCCCAAAAGGGTATGTTTTTTGCATGCTCCTAGGGTATGGGCCCCATAACTGGCACATTTAAAGCTCAGCACTGTTGTGTAGATTCATACCCGCCAGTAATGGGGCCCATACCTAATCGGCTGCAGCGTGAACCCTACTAAGTGAGCAGCCATATGCTGAATCTGACCAGTCAGCGCACCAAACTAAGTGACTTTTGGTGTTTCAAAATCCTTCAGATGAGTAAAGATCCAAAACTGTGGAGCAAACAAACCAAGAAGTTGGCGAGATATGCAAATTTATGCGTCATTTCCAATTCAAAGCACCCATCTAGGTTACAGATACACGACGTGTGCAAATATTCCTGTCATTTCTTATGCAGGCGACTTACCTAGATCTTACCTAGATCTGAGCACATGCTCTGGTAGCTTATAAGTCAGCATCAGTGTGAAATTAGATTGGGTCCAATCTGATGAATTAATGTGTAAGTAGTTGCCCCTTTAATGCAGGAACGAGCATGTTTTGACTTTTGCTCAGATTGTCCCCTCTATCATTTTCCCTAGCGCAAGGCAGATAACAACCAGGCTGTTCCTCTTTTGTGCTGTCACTACATAAATGGCTTTTGAATGCGGTTGCACAGCGTGCTCTATACCCTGCCAACACAATTCCACTGCGCTCACCCTCCAGGTCCGTACAGCTCAACTGCTCCGTGCACCAAGGGAACATCACTCAGCCTCCAAATCCATACAGCTCAACTGCTTTGTGCACCAAAAGCACGTTACTCAACAGGTCGCTCGACAGGTCCTTGCACCAAGAGAACATCGCTCAACCTCCAGATCCATACAGATCAACTGCTCCGTGCACCAAAAGCACGTTACTTAACACGTCGCTCAACATACAGCTCAACAGGTCCGTGCACCGAGAGAACGTCGCTCACCCTTCAGATCCATACAGATCAACTGCTCCGTGCACCAAAAGCACGCTACTCAACAGGTCGCTCAACAGGTAACTCAACAGGTCCGTGCACCGAGAGAACATCGCTCAACCTCCAGGTCCATACAGATCAACTGCTCCGTGCACCAAAAGCACGTTACTCAACACGTCGCTCAACATACAGCTCAACAGGTCCGTGCACCGAGAGAACGTCGCTCACCCTTCAGATCCATACAGATCAACAGCTCCGTGCACCAAGAGAACGTCGCTCTCTGGATCATTGGGCATGGGGGAGAGCCGTACTTGGTGTCCTCCTGCAATGTCATAGTACTGGCCAAACTGCACGCTACCTCGTGGGACCTGGAACAGGGAGGTGTCACATGAAAAGACGGCACCGAGTCTTTGGAAAAAAAGAGGGCACCAGGCTCGCTAAGGCAGAGCAGGCTCTTACACAAAAGACAGTGTAAAGGAACAGACAAGTAGGCCTCTCTTGCTGAGGAGCCCAAGTAATTGGGCTGGCTACATACATATCACATGATCACTTTCCGCAGTTTTAAATGTTAAAACGTAAGGCTGAATATGTAAAAAACACAATTTCGACATTTTTGGGAATTTATAATGTGATCTAATGTAACAATACAGCTGCAGGCATGATTACTTGTGCACTAATGCACCGGCAACAGCAAAAGTACTTGCGTGCTTGGTGGGCGAACAAACATAAACGGAAAGGAAATTATTTATGAAATTCGTGTCCCCAAGAAACAGGCTGGCACACACAAGATAGATAGACAGCACGTAGTCGGCAAGGTAGGCTTGTAGCGTCTGCCCAAATGCTACTACTTGCGTATCTAAGGATTCAGTCAGGTACCTGCAGGCCGACAGTGTAGGCGGCTTTTGGCAGCTGCCTGCACAGAATTGGATACGCAAGTGGTAAATATACGAGAAGTCTACTCCCTCAGTGTTGCAGGAACCCTCAGTGTTACAGGAACCCTCAGTGTTACAGAAACCTCAGTGTTGCAGGAACCCTCAGTGTTGCAGGAACCCTCAGTGTTGCAGGAACCCTCAGTGTTGCAGGAAACCTCAGTGTTACAGGAAACCTCAGTGTTGCAGGAAACCTCAGTGTTGCAGGAAACCTCAGTGTTGCAGGAAACCTCAGTGTTGCAGGAACCCTCAGTCTTACAGGAACCCTCAGTGTTGCAGGAACCCTCAGTGTTGCAGGAATTGTCAGTGTTACACGAACCCTCAGTGTTGCAGGAACAATGAGCGTTAAAAAATGAGGCATGATGTCAGAGTATGACAGTGCTGCAGTCTTAAATACAGACGCTGAGACAAAAGGACACAATGCTAGTCTCAACTCAGTCAATAAGTCATTGACGACAGTCAATGCCTTTTTTTGCTAGTGGGGCTTCTCCCTTTACGGGCCATGCATAACTAGGGCCATATATAAGAAAAACTACGCAAGTAGTGAAAACCACCTCCCCACATTGATCAAGGAAAAGGGAACCACATTTGAACCAAGCACCGTAAGAATCCTCATGAAATAAGCCGCACGATAGCCTGCAGTATTTACCTGTCATGGACCCACAGCTGGTCTCTGTTAATGGGGCTGTGCGTTGCGAGGACGACGGCATCCCTACACGTGCAGCATGTCTCTGTTAATTGGGGCTGTGTGTTGCGAGGACGACGGCATCTCTACACCGGTCTCTGTCAATGGGGCTGTGCGTTGCGAGGACGACGGCATCTCTACATTGTGCGGGATACTGATACCTGCCTGTACCTTAAATGGGTCCAAGTAATCTGTCTCTAGCCTTACCTGGCTTCCACAGTGAACCCATTCATTGTCTGAACAACTCCATGGTGGGGACCTGTACAAAAGAAACACTTGGTAATTAGTTGTCTGAGTTGAAATCTGGGTTTATGATGTAAGTGTCCTGCTGATTCATCTTGATTTACTTCTTGTAGGTTTCTGCGGCATAAAAATGCAAACACATCCTTTTTCCCTAGGAAGCTGCATAGAAAGGAGCAGGCTCACTTCTTTTCCTTCCAATCCTATATCTTTTAGTTTACATCTATTATACATACTCCGCATAACACAATAAAAGTCAACCTCAACGTCTTTGCCCTAATTCTTCCAGAAACTAATAGCCTTTCCATAGCCTGGACAAAATCATGGATTAAACGCTACGACATGGACGACTGTGCACATTGGTCTTGCATTTCCGTTGTTTATAGCATAACCAATCCTTAAGAACAAGTCTTCTGAAGTGGTCTGTAGATACATATTGTACCCTTTGAAGAAAAGCTGTGGAACTAATCAGAGATTTTAGATTTAATGCGAGTTTGCCTTGTAGCCATTAAGACTACACTCGCCTGTGACAATGCCTCCCTTTGCCCGTGTGCCCTCAAAGATTTTGCCACCTGTTTGTAGCACAATCAAAATAAAAAGCAACAGTTGGCAACAGTTGTTTAGGCAAATAATATGTCTATGAAGTAGTAGCCAGGAATACCACTGTGCGGCTTCCTTTTATTTTCTTCTGTGTCAACCAATTGGCTAGGAAACACCTGCACACAAAAGCGGCTTCGCAGTTGTGTTGCTGCTGCCCCACTATTTCTGTCGCAAGCATCCCTCCCCACTTCTTCAGATATACCTGCATTCACCACTGCCTCCGCCAGCCCTTGGATATACTTGATTGGGTCGAGGTTGGCACACTGGGGCAAAGTGAGAGCATGGGTCAAGTTGCCCGTGGGGAGGCCTGTAAGTCCCACAGGAGTAGGAGAAAACTGAGGATTACTTAGTGGACACAAACACTTGATTGCAGCTGGAACTTGCCGCAATGAGGTGATGATAGGCAATGGAGTTGAGGGGGACATGTTTCAGGAAAAGTTGACGCGGTTCCTCTAGCAGAAATTATCACTGAACCTGCTCCGCCGCCTATGTTCTCCAGCTTTGCTTGCATGAGCCCAAGGCGGCTGCATGCGTTGAACTCCGCATGTACTGGGTTCTGCAAATGTTGGACAGAGCAAGACACTCCCCTACTAATTTAATTCGAACGAGGAAAAAATCTGGTCGTAAGAAGTGATGTAGATAAGCAAATTTGGCAGCTTCGATGCTTTAGAGCAAACCTTTTCGCTCTCTTGAGACATAATGTGCAGATACAGGACTTTTATACTGGCATGCACCACAAAAAAGGATCTTGATGGTGGAACAAAGCGGCAACACCAGTAAATTAACATTTAATCAAGCTTTCAACCACACCCACCTCGTATACCATGTTGCTCAGCCCATTCTCCTTCGTGCTCTGATACACAAATCCTGGTGCTCGATGGAAGTTGCAGTCAATGGCCTCAGTTTTGACCACTCCCTCCACCCAAGACACAGCCGCAGAATGGGCATGGGCGACAGTGCGTGCTTTCTCATTGCCAGCAACCCTGCATTGCTCAAGGGGAGTATAAGAGGATCCGGGCAAGGTTTCTTCTTCACCCTGGTTAAAAATAAAAAAACGCTATCACCATGAAACTGTTTGGGTGTTATGTGCGTGCATACCACAACACTTTCTTGCAACTCACATGCTGAAATTTGAAAAGGTTGAATGCCCTCAACTTACAAAAATGGAAACCAAATCAATTGATCGTTGCACTGCCTATCTTTATTTTCCAGTTTTCTTCTAGGCGAGGTAACCTAGGAAATGTCGCATTTTAAAACCGTTCCTTAATGCACCAGCCATGACCGTTGCTCTCATCCTGGCGCGATTTCAGTGTTTGTTTGTTATGCCTAACATACTACAGTGCCTAGACCCTTGTCGCTTCTAATGCTCTCGCATAACCCTGACCTTATCATCATCTCTGTTGTCATAGTATGACTTTGCTATCTCCCTTCCATTTCGTCCCTCAAATGCTTCCACAAAAACAACCTCTGGCGTTTATCAACCTTGCTTTCTTTTGCCCATATTGTATGTACAACGTTTCCTCGAGGTTTGTATAGATGCTGGAGTTCAAGCGCCAGGTTAGATTGAAGTGCTGCATGCTCAGCTGGAGCTCCAGTTTTGCATCTATTTTTTTAGGGTATTACATAGATAAAGGGGAGATAGCAAGCTCCCTAGTACGCTGAACATCTATACAAACAAACACACACAAACAAATGTGAATCCACACTCCCTCCTTCCCTCGCTCGTCTTGAGATCTCACCTTTCCACTGTCTTGTACATTCCTGCAAATCTCAGTGAGAGCATTGAGGTAACACAGTGAAAAGCAGTTATGAATGAGAGGCATAAAATATGTTGGGCCAGGTAGAACCAAATGGGCAGCGTACATGAAAGGCAGGGTATGCAGCATGTAAGAAGGGCTATAGGGAGACTAGAGGATGCCTCTGCTAATATGCAAATTTCATAGTAATATTTATATGCAAATTTCATAAGTGATGTGTTGAGGTCTGCTCGCATGAACTTAAAGCCACTTAAAAATAGTACCGACCTTGTCGGTCAAGCAATGCTTACCGCTGTGCCATTGACTGAGTAACCCCAAAGAGCGACCACTCATGCCTGCTCCGCAAGCCCACGACTCCAGCACCACTACGTGCTTGCCCCTGTTTGCATGAAATAAAGAAAAACACCAGGAGCGTGACAAAGAAGGACAGCTTTCCAGATCAGGATGGACTCATCAGGCAGAAAGTATTTCATTTCAAAGCGGAATTGTAGATCAGAAGGAGCTAACAGGGAAACACAGACAGCATATCGCTAGTGTTCAGGATCGCTATTATCTATTATACTTCATGCTCCAATAATGAGGCTCCTTTGCTGTACGATTTTTACTCACGCTTTGGCAAGGCGGTATGCGGTGCTCAATCCGGCTACGCCACCCCCAATCACGCACACCTCACACCGCACATCCCGTGTCAAGGAGGGAAACTTCTGCAAGACACAAAACATAAGACAGTTGTTGGTAATGAGTAACAGAAATGTCCTCTCCGCATTCAGGGTGGCATTCCGCTTAAAGTACTTTTGGCTTCACCGGAACAACTGAGCTGAAAGATCCACTCCCAAACTCCTTTCGTCAATGAATCAGGCAACCTCTTCCTCACCCAGAAGCAGACAAATAAATGATCACACGCGCAGAGTTGAACACCCATTCAGTTGTACCTGAATGAGGCTCTGTTGCTCCCAGACGTTGTGGACTGTCCCAGGCAGCTGTGCACAGAGAGGATACACGGATGCTGACATACAAAATTCAGCTGGAATGAAAATGTTCAGAGGCATGCTGCTATTGAAATGCTTTCTGAAACGACGCAGTCACCGTGCACAGATCTGCCATGATGATGCCCAGCCGTAACAACAGCTGCATGCCTAACTACTCAAGCATGTGCGTCGTCAGCACGCTGGCATGTAGATGGAGTACTGGGCTCTTGTTGCTAGCTTTAAGCCGCAGCAGTGTGCACTTCGAGGCAATGATGAACGTGATGACGACGTGCATGCCTGAACAGGCGGCCCGGCAGGGAAGCCAACGCGTGATGGCTGCATTGCCCGTGATTGGTCGGCAGACACCCACAACAAAGTAAACTTCTGCCAATAGAAAGGGAAAAAGCCAGGGTCTGAGATCACAAGCTCCCCTTTTTTAAATAACAACAGATAAGTTTGACTCGGCTACAAAAAGGTTTAAAGAGCGAGCAGCGGTAGAAATTGCAAAAGATGTAATTCCTTGATTGTGCATGATGTAGGTGGAGATTCTGTCCATTGAGCTCATGTATAGTAGTAGTTGCTGCAAGATTTTTATTAGGGGGCAATCGGCGCTGGGAGTCAGGGGGCATCGCTGCTGCATTGGTGTCCCTGTCCAAGCAATAGTGATTATATCAGGTTTATAGTTTGAGCTGCATTTGGCTCCTGCAAAACATTCCCCACCCAGCATGTATCTAGCAGCTATGGCACAGCAGGTGAGGTCTCCAGACACTGTGCAAACAATACGCATATATAATAAATATGAATGGGGCTTCGAACATCGAGCAGCTGGCGGAGCTCGGTTGGTCGAGCACCCGTTTAGTAAGCGGGAGGTCGCCAGTTCGAGCCTGGTCGTCAGCAATCTTTTGCCATTTTGGAGTATCTGAGCTAACATCCTGCAAAGACGCCATTCGGAGCCACTTTCAACTGCCATTTTGCTCTGCTTCAGGGAAAGAGGGTTGGTTGGTGCTCCCTCGCCAGTCAACCGGCGCTCTTGATTGCGCCTGCAAGCTGTGTGCTTAGAATGATGAGCATACCCAGCCCTACGCGCAATCCCAGGACAAGACTGATGCCTTTCTGAGTTGTACATGAGGAGGATACAGTACAATTGTGGAGTGTTGAAGTAAGAATGTTAGGGCAACCAATTTGCCCAGCTTCTGACACCCCTACATCTTCTCGTCTCATCCAGCTCATCAGCATTAAGGAATCGTTGCAAGCTAATTCGTTATCAACAAGAAACGTAGAGCTTGCATGGAACTCCCCGACTCAAATTTGAGCGGCTGTTAAGTGCCAGCGGTAGGGATGGGTCCCCCTACTACCAAACCCCTGCCTCGGGTCGGGCAGAAATCGGCCAGAAAATGCGACCTTTGACCTGTGAGATGCTAGTTTGGCTTGCACACCGCACCATTTGACCTGAAATTTTACAAGTGGTTAAAACATATATAACCACTTACAACCATGTAACTATGTAACCAACGTACAACCATGCAAAAGTGCAGCTCCATCGTGGGCTCTGTGGGCCACAAATAGATTGAGGTCCCCTGTGTGAATAATGGCTGGTAGGGACACTTCTTGTGCTCCCACCGCTTCACAGCATCAGATATATAGTTATAGGCAAACCCCTTCCCGAACGCTAGATGGGGGCATGCGTTGTCCGAGCAGGAATCCAAGATTTCTGCACTCTGCTCTCTGTGCGTAAGCTGCACAGTGCAAGCCAACAGCAGCGTCGGTCTTTCTCCACCGATACCTCACCACTCAGACCACTGATTGCCGTGCTTTTAACGTAGAATGTGATGAATGAATACAAGCTGCACAGCCAACAAAAAGCAGGTCAAATAGCACAGCAATGAGCTGAAATGAACAGTTTTGACGCCTCATTTCAGCTTCATTCCAGGCGCCTACTTTGTTCTGTGCGCGCAGTGTTGTTCAGCACATTGCCGAAGGACCCAGCAATGTGCATTACATTTCAACAATTGTGCGAAAGGTGGTCAAAGAGCATGCTCACTTACTCACAGTCTGAAACAATATTTCCGTCACAAATTTTAAAAATGTCCGTAACCATAATTGTTAAAGATGTGCCTATACTTATGCCAATGCGCAAGAGCGCTCAAGAAGGAGGTGGGTGCCTTTGGACGCTTTTGCTTGAAGCTGCCCACCCGGAGGAAAGGCGACCAAAGCAGAGTCATCCCGGCAGAGGTACTCAAGTATAAGAAGTCAATTGTTCATCGTGCCCTTTGCAGGTACGCTTCTCCGTGGAAAGCAGGCACGCACCTGCAGGCATCCAACACCTCCAGCAAACTTGCTGAGCCCATGACCACGGCCCCAGGTCTTGACGGGGACTTGTGGGGAGTAGGCCTAGCCTGGGGAGGCATGCAAGGTGTGTGATAGAAGTGCAGCCTCCTGGCCTGCTGAATGAGGTCACAGGCTGGAACAGAGGGAAGGTGCGAGTGTTGGACAACACAACGGGTTGTGAAGGCATTTGCAGTGCCTCCGGGCACTGTGTTCACCACATATGCACAAGCAGCGAGCTTTGAAGGAGCTGCAATTTGCAGAAGCTGCTGAGCAAGTGCGTTGTGCAGTGGCTCATGTGAGGGTCTTGCACATCGGACCCCCTTTTTTAGGTCACATGCAGTAAGGCAGCCAAGCAAGGCTCATCTCTGACAAAAACAGCAACTGCATTTCTGCTCGTGAGCATACTACCTTAGCTGAGCCTCAGCGACAACATTGCCCCTGTATTGCAGAGCCTTGGTATCGGGAAGGCATCCACGGGCGCAAGACCTGCAAGAACAGGTAAGCCATCCTGTTTGATTAAATTTCTACCGGTGTCTTGCGCATTAGTGTAGAAGGCAGCTTGTTGTCATAAAAGGATTATCTTCCTAACAAGGTATGATGGGACACAAGCATGTATATACAAATATTTCCAGTTCATCACCTTTTTCATACCAGCCAGGCCTCCTTCTGCACTGGGAAACCTCAGACCTTGGATGGGGGGGGGCCTATTGGCAAAGGCGCCATTGTCCTTATCCATGCAGATGTTAACCCAAATTATGTGCGCAACAGCTGGTGCAAACTAAAGCTACAACCAAACAAGCATATATTCCCAGTTTTCCTTTGGTATGGCAGCTACATTTTGTTGTTTGGCCTGCACGTCATACACCACTCAGTGGGTGCGAGGATTTGAGCGCTGCGGGGCTTTTTCAGGTGTTTGCTGCAAAAGAAATGAGTACCGGGGTGCAAGGAACAAGCTGAAGGGGCCTTTTGCAGGCGGAGACTGTGTGTGCAATTTCTTTAACAGACAAGCATGCACGCGTTTTTGGACAAAAGTGAGCAACAATATACATTGATGAGGGCTGTCTTCGGTGCGATTTTGCACCATGCAGATGGCAAGGGGCCGTGCAAAAACAGGAAACGGCTAGGGTTGGCCAGAACCATGTATGTACGGTGTATATACAATATATTCGGCAAGGAAATCACCAGAATAACAGTCATATACGATGTATATATACGGTTCTGGCCGAAATCAGAAACGACACAACAACACCCACCATGCTCTTGACAAAGGCTAGGTCCAGGGAGTGCTGTAAAATATTTAAGACGTGGACACAAGCCAGCTCTAGGTGCTTGCCCCAGCCCCTGGACTTGAGCGACGTTAAATGGTGGGATAGGGCGGAGGTGGTTTTGATTTTGAAGTGTGGCACATTGTCAAATGCAGCCCAAGCAGATTATTCAGGCAGACCATCTCGCTGCCATTCATCTCACGCAGCGGTGCTTTTTTAATCAAGGATTTGAGCGAGCATCCAGTTGGCTGCAAAGATCCTATTCGTGTAAAAAGCGCCAGAATAATGCAGAAGCTTCGTTAATCCTATGAGCTGTGAAGTGTCCAAGCAGCTGTGCACCCGGAAAAATGGGCAGAAATGTTCTATATTGATGTGGTTCCCTGTCCAAGCAATAGTAATTATATCAGGTTTGTAGTTTGTGCTGCATTTGGCTCCTGCAAAACATTCCCCACCCAGCATGTATCTAGCAGCTATGGCACAGCAAGTAAGGTTTCCAGACACTGTGCTAACAAGATGCATATATAATGAATATGAATTGGACTTTGTCATCAGCAGCTGGCGGAGCTCGGTTGGTCGAGCACCCGTTTAGTAAGCGGGAGGTCGCCAGTTCGAGCCTGGTCGTCAGCAATCTTTTGCCATTTTGGAGTAGCTGAGCTCTCCCATCCTGCAAGAAGATGCCATATGGAGCCACTTTCAACTGCCATTTTGCTCTGCTTCAGGGAAAGAGGGTTGGTTGGTGCTCCCTCGCCAGTCAACAGGCGCTCTTGATTGCGCCTGCAAGCAGTGTGCTTAGAATGATGAGCATACCAGCCCAACGCGCAATCACAGAACAAGACTGATGCCTTTCTGAATTGTACATGAGGAGGAGTCAGTACAATTGTGGAGTGTTGAAGTAAGAATGTTTGGGCAACCAGCTTCTGACACCCCTACATTTTCTCGTCTCATCTAGCTCATCAGCATTAAGGAATCGTTGCAAGCTAATTCATTATCAACAAAAAACGTAGAGCTTGCATGGAACCCCCTGACTAAAATTTGAGCGGCTGTTAAGTGCCAGCAGTAGGGGAAGGGTCACCTACTATGTAAATGGCGCATTTACAACGGCTCCAGCCTGCTGGGTCATACTTGACATGCAAGCTATAAAGCAACAGGCTTCTTGGAACATATACAACTAAAGCCTTAGATGTGAATGGAAAATGTATGTGCGTTATTGTGAAAGAGAACCTTAAATTATTTATTCGACTGCAATTTGGTTATATAAAGGCTGGTGTTTTTAAGATGCTGTCACGCCTAATCGTTGGCAGTGACAAATCGTGTAGTGACAAGCAGTTAGATGGTTGACAGTTGAGAGTTTCTCAATGTCTTGTTCAATAAGCTGGATGTGCCAGTCTTGATTGATAGTTTTGGTAATCAATTGACAACATGTGAGCATTCTAAGAGGTACCATTAGAGGGAATCCTTAAGAGACCCTGTACCGTGTCAGGTCTCTAAGCTCGTTCGCATCATTTGCACAGCCACAAACGTGCGTGTCGGCAGCAGCACCAGTCCCATTTACAGGCAAAGTCCAAGCTGAGCAAACCAACCTTGCACACCACACAGAGCATGCACCATCCAAAGAATTTGGGGTGCCCTCGTATTTATTATTAGTTGATGTGCTGAGTCTTAATACTTTGCAGTGACGGTGATTTGATCTGACGATGCGGTCAATGCCTCAAAATACTTGTGCTTGTTAACAACTGTGCTGCGTTGCTTACTAAAATAGTATTTGTAGCCTCTATTACTGTATTTCTTTCAGTTTGCATGGAAAACTGCAGATTGAATGGGTGCTTGACCTTCATGTACACGTTTTGCCCTTCTTGCCAACAACCTGGTTTCCCCCCCTACTTTCTTCTATTTCTTCAACGTCGGAATGTTGTATTTCATTACCACTGTGGATTTCTGCGATTACTATAGGCATTACCAAATTGGTAATCTGAGCAGTAATCACGTGGTAATGCTTCT
>Ga0307968_1001458_pt1 | contig 19293 bp, 20 predicted proteins | sample OrgLakmetagen650_FD_201834 | JGI IMG/M metagenome (GOLD analysis project Ga0307968, IMG submission 201834) | Saline water microbial communities from Organic Lake, Antarctica - #650 | ecosystem: Environmental > Aquatic > Non-marine Saline and Alkaline > Saline | place: Antarctica: Organic Lake...
GCAGGTGAGGGAGGACCACGAGGGCCCGTGCGTGACCCGCAGAGCCCGCTGGCGCAGACACCCCTCGCGAGGGCCACGTGAAGAGGAGACGGCGAGGCTGGTCTCCTGATAACCATGCATAACCAAACACAGGTCGCCAGACCCGACAAAAATTGAGAGAGCCACTGCAACGAGTACAGTGGCTCTATTTTTTTATATCGTTTAGTTTATATATATATATAGTTAGGATACATGCATTGTTAGGACATGTAGTTTATATAGTAAACTGCATGTCCTAACAATGCATGTGTCCTAACTTTGCATGTACTACTACCAACCTTTGCATGTACTACAACCCTATCCGCATTTACTTCTACCAGCTTTTGCAAGTAATACTACTAACCTTTGCATGTACTACCCTACCCGCATGTGCTGTCCCAATTTGAGCCCCAGGTTGTGCTCATTCACGGCTTCTTCAGCACATCTCCAGTGCAACATTGCTGGCGGCTATTGTACAAAGTCATGAAGGACAGGGGCCTGTTGGACCATAAATGCTGGGAGAACAAGGCCTACAAACACCCAAACTTTGACCGTCAAGTGAGAAGACACAGAGACACTGATACTGCATAATATTTTGGGGGAGAAGCCAAGCACCTTCGACAATTGGAAGCGAATTGGCTCCTTGGTGTTTTGGAAGAGGTTGACAGTTAGATCTCACACCACCATTTATATGTGTTTTGAGCGGCAAGAGTTCTGCAAGTCAGTACATCATTGCCATAACAAAGTAAGACTCAGCACATTGAGACTCTCTGTAGATTTGGTGTCAACAAATCTTTATTTTCAAGTTGCAACAATGAATTGCGTTCTCTGCCTGCAGATCGATGCTGCCCTCTGCTCTGATCTGAAGCTGCTGTACGTGCTCATCACACGCGCAAAGCATTGTGTTCTGTTTCATGAGGAGAATCCGGAAATGGTTAGTGATGGTCTTAGTTGTCACGACAAATCATCGTACCAGCTAAAGCATGAATTTTGGGCAAGTAATAATAGGCAAATCAGACGATTTGTCCATGCCATTGACATTTAGCGTGACACAGCTCAACTAGCCAGCTGCTCATGTCTTTCCATGTCTAATATTATTGCGCCAACAGACTGCAAGGCACCTCATTTAGCGTGGATGATGACTGGAGCTCACAATGCATGCACAGGCAAAGCCGATGCTTGACCTTTGGATTTCAATGGGCTTGATTGAAGTTGAGGAGATGGGGCCCAAGGTGTGTGTGCTGGAATCTAGTATAAAAACGGTCTGTACAGGAAACTGATGCTTGATCCCGTTTGGAAGCATTTAACGTCAAGTTCGTAAGAAGATTAAGAAAGACCTGTAAATGAGAGGACCTTAATTATAGCAGACATTCCATGAGTGTCGCTGCTATACAAACATTCCATAAGTGTCGTTGCTATACAAGCAGTGGTTGCTATACAAACATTCCATTTCCATAAGTGTATACAAACATGTCAAGTGACATACATGTCGTGTGACAAACATGCTATACAAACATGTCGTGTAACAAACATGTCGTGTCATTGCTATACAAACATGTTGGCCAAACATTCCTTGATTAGTAAGTTCTCATTCTGCACCAACTGTTTTAGCCCCACAGCTGCTGCAGCCATATCTGGCGTTACGGAGCTGACTAAACATGCCCACTTTTAAAACACAGGTTGCCAAGCTGCTCACTCGTAGCAACAACCCTGAGCAGTTTGAGAAGATGGCCAGGGATTTGTTCAGCAGAGGACGCTACGAGGAAGCAGTGCTTTGCTATGAGCGTGCAAATAACCACCACGGTGCTCAGCGCGCAAAGGTGTGTTGCAAAACACGGTGATGTTGTCGCCTAAGGAAATGAGTTGCGGTACTCACCAAGTTGCACAAAACACATCACCATGTTGCAAAACATCATGTTGTTGCAAAACACATCACCATGCTGCACAAAACACACCAAAATCATCATGCTGCAAAAAACACATCACCATGCTGCACAAAACACACCAAAATCATCATGCTGCAAAAAACACATCACCATGCTGCAAAACACATCACCATGCTGCAAAACACATCACCATGCTGTTGCAAAACACATCACCATGCTGCACAAAACACACCAAAATCATCATGCTGCAAAAAACGCATCACCATGCTGCAAAACACATCACCATGTTGTTGCAAAACACATCACCATGCTGCACAAAACACACCAAACTCATCATGCTGCAAAAAACGCATCACCATGCTGCAAAACACGGTGATGCTGTTGCTCAAGGGATTGAGGTACGGTACTCACCATTGAATAGGATGTGAAACATGCCTGATGCCAAACAGGATGTGAGACATGCCAAATAGGATGTGAGACATGCCAAACAGGATGTGAGACATGCCAAACAGGATTTGAGATATGCCAAACAGGATGTGAAACATGCCAAACAGGATGTGAAACATGCCAAACAGGTTGTGAAACATGCCAAACAAGCCAACGCTTATCATGCATTTGACTTGACTGTGCTTTAGCAAGCTATAGTAGTGTGTAAAAATAGACGTCTTTGTCTGAGATACCGGTCTGGACATTTGGAGAGTATATGTATCGTTACATAGTGTAAGTGCTGACAAAGATCAAAGCCAAGTGCTGAACAATCAGGAGAGTGGTGTGTATCCTGAGCTAGTGCCTGGTTCTGTTTGCACCGTCATTACTCTTGCTGCTCACTTATATGTATAGGCAAATGTGCACCGAAAGCTCGCACATAAGGCTATCAAGGAAGGCAAGCACAGGCAAGCCAAGAGAGAGGCGCTCAAGGCAGTGGAGCTCCATTTGGCGATCGACCTCAAGGATCGAGCAGCGAATGAGTTGGTGGGTGTTTCAGTGACGATAACTTTGGACAAGGATCGAGCAGCAAATGACTTTAGGTGGGTGTTTCAGTGACGATAATTTTGGATAAGGATCGAGCAGCGAATGACTTTTGGTGGGTGTTTCAGTGACGATAATTTTGGACAAGGATCGAGCAGCAAATGACTTTTGGTGGGTGTTTCAGTGACGATAATTTTGGACAAGGATCGAGCAGCAAATGACTTGGTGGGTGTTTCAGTGATGATAATTTTGGACAAGGATCGAGCAGCGAATGACTTTTGGTGATTGTTTCAGAGACGATAATTTTGGACAAGGATCGAGCAGCGAATGACTTTTGGTGGGTGTTTCAGTGACGGTAACTGTGGACAAATATTGGAACTGTCTGGATTTGCGTTGATGGGGCAGAATGCGTAAATGGCGTTTGAGTGATGATGACTGGATCGTTTCAATTGGGCAAATGACGGTTGGAACGTGCAATAAGTGATCAGATGTGCCAGGCCAGATTTCCTTCTTTTGCTTCTACTATGTATGTGATGCTAAACATCTAGTCTCTTGCCTTTACTTGTGACTTGCCACAACTCAGGTGCTTGGCCAGATCTTCTTCTTTTGCTAAATTTCCATATATGCATAGATGTGATGCTAAACATCTAGTCTTTTGCCTTTACTTGTGACTTGCCACAACTCAGGTGCTTGGCCAGATCTCCTTCTTTTGCTAAATTTCCATATATGCATAGATGTGATGCTATACATTTAGTCTTTTGCCTTTACTTGTGACTTGCCACAACTCAGGTGCTTGGCCAGCTGTTTCTGGAAGCTGCTGAGCTGTTCAGGGAGCTGGGAATGCATGCTGAAGCAGCTGAAACCTTACTAAAGTCTAAAGTAAGCACAGTAGCTTACAAATCGTGCCTGCTTCCATCCAGAAAAGGCATGTTGCTTTGATGTGTACGAGTGTGTGCCACGTGATCTCGCGTGATCTCGCGTGCCACTTTGATGTGCAAGAGCGTGCCTCACGTGATTTTGCGTGATCTGTGCATGCTGCTTTGATGTGTACGAGCGTGTGCCACGTTATCTTGCGTGATCTCGCGTGCCATTTTGATGTGCAAGAACGTGCGTCACGTGATTTTGCATGATCTGTGCATGCTGCTTTGATGTGTGTGAGCATGCGTTCCGTTTGACAAATGACGAGGTCAGGAAGGTAGCCAGTTCCTCTAAGGCCTTTGCTTTGCTTTCGAGTAGCTGACTGTTGTTTGGATACATGCCACTGAAATCGGCATCACAGACGTGACGTTGATCTTTTCCTGCAGCACAGTCGTTTGCATGCAAATTTTCCTGATTTATAAGTCGTATGCAGACCCGATTCGGTCCCTCACATGGAAATGGCCACATCCCACTTACATTTGCACGCTCCCCACACTACCATGTTCACAATTGTGTGCAAAGCAGAAGCTTGTCCTTACAGTGTCGTGCTTACTTATATGTTTGCAGAGCTGACCCCATTCCTTATGTCGAGGTGGCCACATCACTGTCCCTAGCCGGTTCCCTCCAAAAAGGCCTCCGAGCTTGCCTAGATGTAAGTCCACGCAACATGCACAGATGTGTAGGATAATAACATGAACATAATAAAAATCAATGAACACAATGAGTGAACATAATAACATAATAACATAATAACATAATAACATAATAACATGCACAGATGTGTAGGGTAATTAGGGATGGCCAGAACCGTATATATTCACAGTATATGACCATATATTTAGTGATTTCCCTGCCAAATAACAAATAAACCGTATGTGCACCATATATATATGGTTTTGGCCAACCCTAAGGATAATATAATCTGTATAGGATAAACAACTGTTTCAAACTTTTGCAATTTTGCCAACATCCTGTGTAGGATAAACAACTGTTTCACACCTTTACATTTATACTGTGTAGGATAAACAACTGTTTCACACCTTTACATGTTTGCCAGTATTGAGGAGATGTGCAGTGTAGGATTTTCAGGGTAGTGAGTCACACATCAGTCAGTGTGTCAGTCAGATCTCGTCAGGAGCCTGCAACAAAAGTATTGACCCCTTAATTAATGTTCCCCCTCTTTTTTTCGGAAGAGGAGTTATACAATACCCAGTACCAAAGGCCCCCTTTTATTTATTAGTGTGCAGGGTTGGCCAGAACCATATATATATACACGGTGTACATATATAAACGGTATTTTTTGGCTTAATAATCACAAAATAGATGGTGAATACATACGTAAATATACGGTTTGGCCAACCCTGTTAATGTGGGGAGTGGTCCTCACTGCCTGCGTACTTATTTTACACGTTGCCAGCAGTAAAAGTGCTCGTCTTTTTTCTTACCCGCAGGGGGTTGCCAGCGCAGCTGCTTCGACAGGTGCCCAAGCAGACTTGCAGTGCAGGCAGTGTGCTGATCATGGACTAACCTTGATTGAGCAATGGTATTCAGAGGCCTTTGAAGCAAAGCAGCAGCAGCAGCAGCAGCAGTACCTGGAGGATGTGGTGCAGGAGCTTGATCAAGCAGCACAGCAGGGCAACATAAATCTCAGCAAGAAGGGCGGCCAGCAAGAGCTTGTGGACCGGGTCCTGTGTTTTGTGCGCATGATGGGCGTCAACATGCAGCGCCTTTTCCTCCGCAAGTGTGTGCTGCTTAGTTGAAAGAAGGATAAAAGGACCCTTTCCAAACCCATGAAGCAAAAGGAGCCACTTTGGCTTGAGTACCTTAGAACTCCTCCACACAGAAAAGCAGAAAGAAATCAATGGGATCAGGAGGATTACAGGCCTGGCCTGAATCTGGCTGTTCATGAGGGTTGGTAGCTGGCATGATGTACATGAACTTCATAAAAGAATCGAGAAAAAGTACCTGGAAAGGCTTCAGATTGTAAATATTGTAGGTAGTGCCACCAAAAACTTAGACAACAGAGAGTAATCAAGCTCCTTGCTAATCCTATGTGGTGTTGCGCTGATTTTCAAGTTTAGTTTCCAATATTTATTTGATGCGGTGGAAATCATGTTTAAGGTATTCTTGTCATTGCTGTTGGGGGGGAGGGGGGGAGAGGCAAGCGGATCTGCTAGCACAGTTGGTGGCGTTGCTGAGGAGTGTAGTGTTTGATTGCAGCCCCTGGCGTCTTCCTTTCCTAATTTTGGCTAGGATCTGCTTCTTTTGTTTTTGTGGGGAGCACCCATTTCATTTGGTTACCAAAATTGCAAAGTGGAAACGCCTATGACCCGCAGGCAGAAAATGTGGAGGCCTCTTTTGGTTCTGGAGCTAGAGGCACACAACTACCCGGCAGCTGCTGCCTTATGTGAGCTGCTCAGCGACTTCCCAGGCGCCATTGACATGCATGAGCAGGTAAGTTCGACCTCTTTACCACACGTGCAGCAAAGCACGGCCGTGGCCATGTAGTTTTGCACTTTGCTTGCCCACAGATCACTCAAACGTGCCTTTCCGCTCCATGAATGCACTACCCATTCAGGCAAGCCAGCTGCAGGATGCTCTGCGTATTTTGCTGGGACTTCTGCGTGAGCGTGCAATGTGGGGGCAAAAAGAATGCCTCGGATTTCCATGCTTGGCCTCCCACAAAGTCAAGGAGCTCCTGAAGCGTGCTCAGGCACTAGCTGTTTCTTTGCAGCAGCAGCAGCAGCAGCAGCAGCAGCAGAGAGAGAAAGACTTGCAGCAGGAAGCACTGCCACAGCCACAGCCACAGCCACAGCCACAGCCACAGCAGCAGCCACAGCAGCAGCAGCAGCAGCCACCTGATCCACGATCCACCTGACTACTAGTTGCACAAGTGAATGCTCTGTCTGAGTGTATTGCATGGAATCCTGAAGCTTCGCCCAACCTGATTGCAGCGGCTTCACCTGTAGTACCCGACAGTGGATCTGCTTCCAGCAAGGTCCTGAAGAAGCTGGAGGGAGTGTGCGAGGAGCTGAGGGTGGCTGCCAGCGCTGCAGGCAAGGCTAGCATGGGCAAAGAGGCTGTTTGGGCGCTGCTGCTGGTGTACAGGGCCCACTGGGCAGAATCGTTGCGTGTGTATGAGCAGTTCCAGCAGCAGCAGTGCCGGAGCGCAGCAAACAGCGGGAGGAGCAGTAGCAGCGCTAGCATCTGGGAAGGAGCGCAAGAAGCAGGGGGCAAGGGAGGCAAAGGCAAGAGGGGAGGGGGCAACAAGAAGAAGGATAAGAGAAAGGGGGGTGCCTCTAACCAGCAGCAACCCACGCCTGTCGGGGCACAACACAAAGCCAGTGCAGCAGCAGCCGTATCAGCAGCAACAGCAGAGCAGCAACAGCTCCTAGCTTCTGTGGTACACATGGTTCTGCAAAGCTGGAGCAGCTGTGGGGACAGGTGCACAAGCTCATGAGTGTGCTTGAGGAGTTGGCATGTGCTGAGATGGTGCCAGTGCAGGCATGCAAGAGGGGAGTGATAGAGGCCGCCCTCGTTTACCATGCCTGTGAATGGAATACTAAGGTGCGCACTAAAAAAACAGGGAATCAGAGGTGCGCACTCAAAAAACAGGGATCAAGAGGTGCACAGTCAAAACCAGGGATCAAGAACGCACTGAAATTGAATGTAATTAGTAAGGTGCACACTAAGCAAACAGCAATCAAGAGGTGCGCACGCTAATCAATTGTGTATACCAAGGTGCTCACTCAAAAAATAAGCGATCAGGAGGTCATATGTTAGTTATGGCAAGCATCTGCCCATCCAGCTTTTCCAAACAACAACATTGGAAAGTCAAGTCATTTCATTGGGGAGGTATCTCTCCATTTGATGCCTGTTGGACAGTTATTTCAGATCTCAGCAGCAGATAATAAGCATTGCTTTAAGCCACAAGATTGCACACGTGAACGACCAGCAAAATTTGATGGCAGAGGCGCCCACTAATAAACATTATCTTTCAGGAGCTAACAAACCTTTTGTGCAAGCACACAGGCTCCTTCCCGGCTTTCTGTGCGATGCAATGGTGCATGGCTGCCACCTCAACAACGTGCAGGAGATGGGGGGGGGGTCGCCTACCAGGATTTTGCAAGGGCAGCAGCTAGGTATGGCTTAATCAATGTACGGAATTGTGTGACGGGGCATAGTTACTTAGGCTTAGGAGGTCGAGGTTCTGAAATGTATGATTGGCAAGTTTAGCTTGTCCCCTTCAGGCCTTAAACTGCTTCAGTATTCCAGCCTACAGATATGTGGTCAAGAAAAGGGGGCCAAGGCTGGAGTTTATGTTGTCTTATTCAGGCTTTTGACTGCCTTGGTGTGCCAGCCAACAGAGCTGTGTGAATGGTCATGGTATGCTTCTAGCGTTGTTCCTTCCTCTCGATTTTTTTTTCTCAGGCATACAAGATCGACCAGACTAAGCACCCATGCTGTGTGCACGGTTAAAACAAGGTTTCCAAGCATGAACCACCCTCCCTTTTCCCCTGTCCAGGTACTGGGGTGATGTTCAGATCAGCATAGCCAACACACTGAAGGCTCTGGGAGATCACGCCTTGCTGACCCTGCCCAGTCCTTATGATGTCCTGCCCGTGCTGCTACCTCCAGCACGTCAAGCCACGCATGTGAGCAGCATTAGCCAGAACGCCGGTACAGGCAGCTCAGCATGTGTTGCCAGCAGCAGCAGCAGCATTCGCAGCAGCGGTACGGCCACTAGCAGCACTGAGAGCTGCATAGGAACAGGCGGCAACAGCACCAGACAAAACGCCGGTCCAGACAGTCCAGCACGCATTGCCAGCAGCGGAATGACCACTAGCAGCACTGAGAGCAGCACAGGAACAGGCGGCAACAGCACCAGACAAAACGCCGGTCCAGACAGTTCAGCATGTATTGCCAGCAGCAGCAGCAGCAGCAGCAGCTGCAGTGACAGCAATGATTCTCCCTTCCAAGTCAAGTGCCACCTCCTGTTGGCACTCCTCACGGTCGGTGACCACCTGCTTTCTGCACCACTTCACCACATAGAGCACACCCGCCTAGCGATGCAGGGCCTTGACTTCAAGCACCAGCTGACGCAGCTTTTGCTCTCGCCTTGGCTGCCTCAAGCAGTGCCCATCACAAGCGCCATGGACATGGTCAAGCACCCCGAGATCATGGTCGTGCTCACGGTAAGGATACAGCTCCTGATCCCTCATGGGAGTGATCTTGCTGAGAGAGAGGTGAAACCACAGTTTTAGTAATAAGCGCCACAGAAATAAAATCCAGGCACCACGAGATCATGGCTGTGCTCAAGGTGAGGATACAAACTGATCCTTCATTAGAGTGATCTTGCTGAGAGTGAGGTGTAATTACAGTTCAAGTCACAACAGCGTGCGCTCCTTCATGATTCTTAACTTATCATTTGAACGGCACAGCACGGATCCCTCACGGGAGTGATCTTGCTGAGAGGGATGTGGAATTACAGTTCCTGTCACAGCAGCGTTTGCTCCTTCCAAATTCCGATCATTTGAACGACACAGTAGTGATCCCTCTTGGGAGTGATCTTGCTGAGAGTGAGGTGAAATATCAATTTGTCACAACAACGTGCTTTAAAAATTTTAACTGGTTGAACACTAAAAAGGCCAAGACAACCCTTCCTCCCTCTTCTTGAATTGATTACTGCTGCTTGTAGCTTGCCTGTGGGCCTGTTTCATGCGAGCCATTCCCTTGCGTGTGTGTGTGTGTGTGTGTGTGTGTGTGTGTGTGTGTGTGTGTGTGTGTGTGCAGGAAGTGGCCGACAGCTTGGCCACGCCCACAGGTTCTAGACCATTCCCTTGCGTGCGTGTGTGTGTGTGTGTGTGTGTGTGTGTGTGTGTGTGTGTGTGCAGGAAGTGGCCGACAGCTTGGCCACGCCCACAGGTTCTAGACCATTCCCTTGCGTGTATGTGTGTGTGCAGGAAGTGGCCGATGGCTTGGCCACGCCCACAGGTTCTGGCAAGCATTGGCAAGGCCTGCATGCCCTCCTGAAGTGCCACCCACGACAGCTGTTCCACCCAGACCTCTCCTATGAGGCATTGGCCACAATCCAGACCCTACAGGTCTGTGCACTAAAGAAGATTATTTGCCCTGAAGGGGAACGTACAGACTTCAAATGAGCTTGAGTTTAGCAGGCATGGGTGAGCACAACTTCAAGTGAGCACAACTTCAAGTGAGCACAGACTTCAAGTGAGTTTTGAAATTAGCAGGCATGGGTGAGCAAAACTTCAAGTGAGCACAACTTCAAGTGAGCACAACTTCAAGTGAGCACAACTTCAAGTGAGCACAACTTCAAGTGAGCACAGACTTCAAGTGAGCTTATAATTAGCAGGCATGGGTAGGCAGTGCACTAAAAGAGTTGGATTCGAGGTTGAGGTATTGTGTTTGTGGTCTGTAAGGCACGTTCACGTAATGCGTGGCATTCAATTTGCTATCGTTTTCTGGTGGTCTTATTGCATGTGTAGTCCAGGTGAATCCTTGCTAGCAGTCGCACGCTTTGACTGAAGGCTTTTCCTTGTAAGCCTTGTAAACCCTGAATCCTTGCCTGAAGGTGCACAATTTCCTTTGGTGTAACCTGCCAAACAGTTCAGCACTGATATGACCCCATGCCTTGTTCTCTGATTCGTAGAGCGTCCTGCCCCACACCTGGCTGGGTGAGCAAGTGCCCCTCCAGCTACCTGCCATTTCGGGTCAGAACTCCAAAGCCACTCTCTGGCAGGAAGCCATATGGAGCATGCACGCTACCAAGATCAGCATGGATGCAGCTGGAAACTCACATGATGCAGCACGCACGACCGTGAACGCCATCCTGAGCAGCGCAAGGTATGACTGTGTGACTGTGTGACTGTGTGACTGTGTGACTAGCATAACTATGTGGGGCGTGACTGTGTGACTAAGTGATTGTGTGACTGTGTGACCGTGTGACTAGCATAATTGTGTGAGGAGCGACTGTGTGACTGTGTGATTGTGTGACTGTGTGACTGTGTGACTGCATAAAGACAACACAAAGAAAGGTCTGCCTCTGCAAATGATTCTAAATGTTTCTTAGTTACACTGAGTAATGTTGACTGTAAATTGTCCATACTCAACGCGTACTTTCCAATGCTTTCATCAACTCTCATGAGGCAGCGGTTTCAGGTCAAGCCTGCAACGTTCAGGTTAACCCTCCTGATCCTCATTGATGTTTTTCCTATTGTTTTTTTGAGGAGTTTCTATGGTACCAAAGTGGCTCCTCTTCCTTAATTAATGTGGGGAATGGTTTTCACTGCCTGCGTATTTTTTCTTTTGTAGCCATCCTAGCTGCGCTTGCTTCAACTGCATTATGTCAGGGCTGTGAGGTGTTTATTTAGAAAAGGACAATATGTCAAAGCTGTTACTAGTATATTTTTAAAGAGCAACGTTTCGAGCCGTTATGTGCGTATTTAGAAAGAGCAATGTGTCCGAGCCGTTATGTGCGTATTTAGAAAGAGCAATATGCCAGGGCTGAGACGTGTAAATTTTTAAAAAGGCAATATGTCAGGGTTGCGACAAGTTTATTTTAAAAGGGCAATGTGTCAGAGCCGTTGTGTGCGTATTAAGAAAGAGCAATATGCCAAGGCTGAGACGTGTTAATTTTAAAAGGGCAATGTGTCAGAGCTGTTGTGTGCGTATTTAGAAAGGGCAACGTCACCCCTGGCACACAAAACAAGAACATAACATGCAATACCCCATTGACAATGTTCCTTTCATCATTTGTGGTGAAGGAATTCCACGGTACTCAGTTCCAAAGTGGCTCCTTTTCCTCAATTATTGTGGGGAGTGGTTTTCACTGCCTGCGTAGTTTTCTCTTTTTGCTGTTGGTATAGGTTGGAAACTTGCACCCTCAATATGCACTTCTGCAGGCACTGCAACTGCAACACAGTTTCTGGGCAAGGGAGGCAATTAATCCCATGCATTGACCAATCCGATTTTAGTATCTTCCTCTTGCCCCCATTATTTTGCTTTGTACAGCTTTCCTGCCTCAACTCTATGCAATTTGGTGGGACTTGTTTGGTCACTCATTGAGAGATGGCACTAGTATCTTTCCCTTGCCCTCATCGCTTTGTACAGCTTTCCTGCTTGAACTCTGTGCAATTTGGTAGGACTTGTTTGGTCACTCATTGAAAGACTTTCCTTAACGGGTGCTGGTCCTACCAGCGCAGGCTTTCGTGCTCACGCACGCACACACACACACACACACACACACACGCACACACACACAATGCCTGCTGATTTAATCACCAGCAGTTGATGGCTCTTTCGCTGTAGTAAGAAAAGAAAAAGAAGGAGAAAAACTATGCAGGGTAGTAAGAAAACCAATTGATGGCTCTTTCTCTGCAGTATGAATGACAAAGAAAAAACTATTGCTGATAGTAAAGCCCCTATTTCATGTGGATAGTAAATAATCACTCCCCACATGAATTAGGGAAAAGTAGCCACTTTGGTACCGGCCTAGTTAATGTGGACTTTGTTGCCTGCATACTACCTTCTTCTTTTCTTTCCTCTTTCTTACCAGCAATGTGATCCGCCAGGGGTTGAGGCTCTGTGAGGTGAAATATTTTGCAGAGATCTGTGGAATGTCTTCTTTTAAGGGCATAACTTCTTGTACAGTGATTGGTGGGATGGTCTTCCTTAAAATCCCCTGTACAAAGCCCATGAATTCATGTACTCGAATATACACACGCCTACAGGTCTGCTGCACGGCTGTTACTTGAGGTTCGCCCCGTCATTGAAAGGGCAGCTTGCATGCCCAAGCTCAAGGAGTGTGCGCAGCACTTCATCTCTCCATGCACTCTGTTAACCCTCATGGAGCGCAACACCACCCTAAACCTCCTACACACCACCAACCTCTGCGCGGTAGGAGCAAACTCAGCCTTCGGCCATCATGCTGCACCATCATCATCATCACCATCATCATCATGCTGCACCATCATGCTGCACCATCATGCTGCACCATCATCATCATCATCATCACCATCATCATTTCGGCCATAATGCTGCACCTCCTCTGCTTATTTGACACGCTTGTCAGGCTACCACAGGCTTAGAGACACCTTTGCATCCAAAAATCACTGCAAGGGCATTGATGCGCCCCCACTATGTTGTAAGCAAAATATGAGGAAGCATCAACAGAGCAGCAAACTGGTGAAGCAGTGAACCAATCAACAAACAAGATCCAATCCCGTACGCTGCCTCAAAAATGTCACGCATACAAACGTGCGCAGGTGGTGCCTGCTTCACTCCTGATTAGGCACGCCAGCTTTCCTGGTCAGCAGGCGCATCTTGCTGCGCTACTGCGAGCTGACTACCCAGCTGCTGAGGGACAGAGGCTGCAGAGCGTGCTGCACCTCACTGCACAGGTGTGTCTCAGAAAAGCGATCTACCTTGTCAAAGTTGATGCCATGAAATCATCCATGTCCCATGTCGTTATCTTATTGAATTTGCTGCCAGCACAGCATTGACCTGTAATGGCATAGTGAGCTAGCGTGTGTTTGCTTGCATGTCAGAAGCACCTTTCCCATCACTCCAATATAGTTAATGGTTAACTTGCACGGTTGGCCAGAACCGTATATGTACGCCGTATATGACGGTATATTAAATCGCTCTTAATCTTGCTCAGTTGCCACCTCCTGCCCGCTCACACAGGCCCTGGTTTCTGTGCTGGACGACCTACACAGCCTCAAAGCATGGGTAGCGCGCAGCGCTTCTGGAAGCAGTGAACCAGCACTCCTAGTTGCAGCGGTCATAACCCGAATCATGATGCTCTTGCTGATGATGGCAGCAAATTCACAAGAGCAGCAGCACGACGGGGCCTGGGGCGTCAACACGGCTTTACACGCACTGTCAGAAGAAAAGCCTCTGCCTCCTTTCCTACCTCGCCCGCTCATTTCAATGGTGGTTGATCTGCAGCGGGATGAGCTTGGTGCGTGCACTGTGCACTAGATGATCTGAAAGCTTGCCTGCAGTGATTAGATGTACAATTTCATATCTAAAGGCTGTAGTATAAATTGTTTCTCCTATTCTTGCAGCTTACAGGCCTCTCTCACGCACACACATACACACACACACACACGCACACACACACACATACACACACAAACACACAAACACACACAAACACACAAATACACACTCAAACACATAGACCCAGGAGTTCGTCCCTGGGGTCAAGCATATGCAGACCTAGCTCTGGCTCTGCAAGACGAGTTGCTCAGCACAGCGCCACATGCATCAGGCACCAAGCACCCGCTGGCTGCAGAACTAGCCCTTCGCACTTTCTGTGTTTCTCAACCAGTAGCGGCAGAGGCAGCAGGGTCAGTAGGTAGAGGGCAAAGTGCAGCAGGCATCAGTCAGCACATGAAAGCGGGGCCTGGTTCTGAGGAAGCCGTGTTGATGGGCGGAATGAAAACTGACCCTGTGGTCGATCGTGGAATCAGGGGCACGGCAGGGCAGGGCCGTAGCCTGAAAAAGGGTCTTTTTGTTTAAAAAAGCAATAAACGAGGATGGCCACAATGTGTAGTGAATATATCAAGGCACCTCATTTGTTCGTAGGGCAGGGACCGGTATTTTTGAAGTGAAGTATGGACGAATTCAGACTTGATCTGTTCAGAGTGTAGAAATTGTGTTAAGGCATCTCATTTTGTTACACAGAAGGAACAGGTTTCCTTGAAGCGCCAAGGTCAGACTCAGACTTGATCTGTTCAGAAGTGTATACATGTTATTGAGGCGTCTCATCTGTTTAGGGGCATGGATTGGTATTTTTTAGCGACGTGTGAAAGATCTCAGACTCGATCTATTCAGCTTTGATTTTAGATTTAGGAATGCTTGCTGCAACATGCATAAATGACTGGTCGCACATTTACAAGTCCAATTTTTTCTGCCTACTCCTTTATAGTGTTTTTGTGGAAAGAGCACAGCTGCAAATTTGTGCGCTTCTGTAAGTGTTAGCATTAAGCAAATACATCACCACTTCTGTCTATGCCATTGCAACATCACTTTCTTCAGGCGTGATAGAAATGCCTCATCACTTTTGTCTATGCCATTGCAACATCACTTTCTTCAGGCGGGATAGAAATGCCAAAGGCAAAATAAAATCGGGCAAACAGGGCATAGTGTATACCTGCAGGCTGTGATGTGTGATTGTTGAACACACGAGCTGTTTCGAGGGTTGCAAGCCTTGAAACAAACACATTGGTAGCTTTATGCCTTCATGCACTTCAAAAAGGAGTTGAATCTTAACCACTTAGTTATACCTAATGCGAATAATCTGCAGACGTACCTGAGTATGATTTAACCAAAATCAAGGCGCCAAACGTGTTGATGACTGGTGGACAAGATGTGAGGCGTTTATTTAAAATGTTAAAACGCTTGTTGGACTATGATGCACAACTTCTGCATTTTATGCAATCCCTCAATCCAGCTATTTTAGTTGTATACCCACAAACACATTGCTGTACACCCAAAAGATACGAGCCGTACGCAGCAAAAGTTAACTCAAGGAGGCTCTTTATCCAGAGTTCATGAGACAGAGGACTTTGGTCACATGGACTTCATCTGATGAGCTAAAAGAAAACTCCCTGCAGACAAATTGTAATTAGGGTTGGGCAGGATCGTGTACAGGATGACTGTATACGTATTTATATGGCAACCACAAATATATGTTCATGCCGTATACTGTATAGAGCTGCAAATCATAGAATTAACGGAAAATTGCTGTGAGCAAATAAAAAAGTACGTGCATACGCCGCATATTTACTTACGAGACTCTGACCCTAGTTGTGATACAAAGGCTAACAAAAGCATGACATGAAGGACGAGCGCTTCTTGCTGTGCTGCAAAAATCAGTATTACATTAATGCATAAAACTTTGCTTTACACTCACAGGCACACTGGCGCTAGGAAAACAACTGTGCCCAGAATAGTTGGGACCATAGACAGGCGGGCTTGCAGATCTGCGTGTGAAAGAGAGACATTGTTTTGTAGCCTTGACAACGAACAACATTGTTGCTTAACTTGTAATTGCGCAGGTACACGAACGAGGCTCCGAAGAATGCCACAACATACCTTTCCAGACCTTTTTTTTAATGGAAGAGCGCTTGTGTATCTATGCATCTGTGCATTTCAGACCTTTTAATTTCTGGTGATCCCCTAGTAGTTTGATGTGATTGCGATGTGACCATTTGCTTGTCGTTGTGTGCATGTCGGTCACTGGTATTAATTACAGGTGGTTCTTGCAAGACTGCTGAGTTCAGTGTGTAACAATAATATTCCAGTTCTGGGAAGTGAAGTACAATGTCATCCCTCTTGCCTTTTGTCGGTGTCCCTCTTTCAGATTGTCCACCTTGTTATTTTCTTGGCTTTACAACTGCTCTTCCTTCTTAGCTTGAGTTTAAATTTCTGCCTATTCTTCTAGTTCGGGCAGTTGTGATCCTTGTAATGAATCTTACGATGCACGCAAAGTATAGCTCTTCTACATTAGTGAAATTACATTCAATGGGGATCAAGAGGTGTTGAGTATGCAACTCGAACGTTTTTATGCTCCACCATCCCCATTTACTGAAAATCACTCAAGATGCTATGACAACCTATAACCTATAAATTGCACCTTTTCAGCTGGAGACGTGCCGGAGTTGAGATAACAGAGAAACAATATGTCAAAATGTGCAAGCGGGTTTTGAACTCCAAGTGCCAACTGGATTTCACTTCCTAAATCTAGTTTGTTTTTCTCTTGGTGCGCATTGCCTCCAACCACCTGACACTTTGCTTTCTTTCCCAGTTGGGTTGTTTTTAACCAACCGGTGGTCAGAGCATACATGTTGAAACAAATTTGCTGTCACAGCACACATTCTAAATAGCTACAGCATCTGAGCTTTGTCTATCCGTGGGCAACTTAATCTGTGCAGCATCGCAACAAATAAACCGCAAATACATGATTATAGCCAACTTGGCGTATTTGAATTCTGCCTTGCTCCAGCTACTTCTGGTAGCTTGTGCCAAGGTGTTATACTTAAATAATCGCACAGTATGGGCCGAGCCGTGCTTTCTGCGCCTTGCATATAATATTCACTATGTTTATTACATTCAAATATTATATTATATTGTGGCGCATGCAAAACAGTTACGTTATGCGAGCAGAAATTATGGTTCGATCCAAGTTTCACGCATGGTACTACTCGCTGGAAAATTGAAACATATTGGAAATTTTCCTTAATACAAAATCTTCCTTAAACACAAAATCTTACAATTGCCCTTTACATTCCTTTCGCATTTATTTGATTATTTTTCAGAATGATATTTTAAGTGCTTCCAGGGCTTGGTGCCTGTTAATAAGAGGCCTGGTCCCAGCAGGCTACACATATTCTTCACTCGCTCACTCCACAGCCAGCTTTTGGCTGCCTATCATCGAAATTGGACATGAGCCAACAAATACATGAGCCTCCCCCCCTGCTTCCTCCGCCCCAAACCGCACCGGATGCTGGCTGGCCCCTGGGAGCGGCCTTCTTGGACTTCATGACGGACGACGGCGTCTGCCCCAACCTGTTCACTGATTTGATGGACCCGCAGACGCTGACCGCCGTGTGCACCCACAACACGGAAGCCCTGGGCCCGCCCCCCCTCCCCCCCAGCGATGACACCCGCAAGAAGCTGCAGGCGCAGGACAGTGACAATGGGGGTTCTGAGGGCGAGGAGGAGACGGGGAGCAAGGGCAAGACGGGTGGGAACAAGAGGGCCCGCTCTGAGGCCAAGTCCGAGGCCAACCAGACAGCCAAGAACAAGGCCAGCAGGGAGAAGGCACGCAGGGAGAAGATTAACGATAGGTAGGTGGGGTGTGTACTCCCTGAGTGTGCTGGCACCACCCTGGTTTGTGTTGGCACTGCTCCAGATTTGCAATATTACATAAGATTACCCATCCTCTGTTTACCAGCCCTTCTCAGGCAAATGTACAGCAATTGCACAAGTGTAGCAACTCATGGAACGGAATACAGAGGTGGCATGCATTGTAAGCCCTGTTGTCTGCTTCGCAAACACACATTCCCTATGGTGACCCTTGAGAGAGTGAAAGGCCCCTCACAACCATGCTCTATTGTCTCTCAAAATTCCAACCATCCCCACCCTCGACCACAGATTCAGCGAGCTGGCACAACTCGTAGACCCAGGGAAGGAGCCCAAGACGGACAAGCCTTCAATCTTGCAGGTGAGGCTCACACAAACATCCATCAATACATGCCGCCTCGCACACATGCCGCCTCGCACAGCAGCTTCTGCTCAAGCTGTTGTCAATTGTCTAACCAACCTTGGGAAGCAGCATATTCGTGGCCTATTGTACGTAGCATGCACCCCCTGAACTCTTCACTTCCAGCAGACCCTGCGCTAGAAGCCCTGTCGGAGTGTGAAATGCCTTTCACCAACAATACTGTGAAACTGCACTTTCAAGCTTGCGCTTAACAGAGAAGGAGGACCACTATTGAGCTCAGCGGGATTTGACTTGACCCTGGTGCGCTTGTGCAATGCTGTGTAGGACACTATCAAGTGCGTGCAGCAGATGCGTGTGGAGAACCACCAGCTGCGTCAGCTCAACAAATTCCTGGAGGAGCGCATGGGCCAGCTGGAGAGGGAGAGGGGGCAGACGCTGTACCAACAGAGCCTCATGATGCAGCACGGGGGCATGATGGGGATGCCAGGTCCGTTGTGTATGCAAGAGAGTGTGTGCGTGTGTGTATGTGCGTGCGCGCGTGCATGTGCGCATGTGCGTGTGTTCAAATATGAATCAGAAGTGCCTATCCGTCACGTTGTTACGTATTTACCACTCTTACGATATGACAGAATGCTTGCATTTGGTAGCGATGCAACATGCATGCCCTCTGCCCTTCTGACTTCCTATTCGCAGGCATGCCCGGACCTTCCTCCATGCCTCCCCCCTTCGCCCCAGCCCCGCACTCCGCCCCCACAGGCCCCTGCCCCGCCGAAGTCGCTGCTGCAGCCGCAGGTGAGCGTGTGTGTGTGTCAGTTATTGTGAACCTGCATGCACAAGTGTGCACGTATGTGCATACGTGCACGTGCCTGAGTATTTTTTCGTTTGCACGCATGCCTCCTTTACCTACGCAAGTCCATGTTGCAGCGCATGCAACACACAAACACATACACACACACCCACATACACACACATACACACACACACATTGCTGTCGCAGCTGTGGCCCGCTCCCTTGTGCACTTGCATGCACTCATACAAGCACACACGCACGTGCACGTGCCTGCACACACACACACGCCTCCCTCACCTACGTTAAGCCATGTTGCAGCACATTCAACATACACACACACACACACACACACACACACAAAGACAAACACACACGCACGCCTGCCTGCCAATCCTCTTTTCTCTACCCACGCAACCTCCCCTTACAGCTGTCGCCGCTTCCACCTCCACCTCTTCCTC
>Ga0307968_1001466_pt1:0-12500 | contig 19250 bp, 23 predicted proteins | sample OrgLakmetagen650_FD_201834 | JGI IMG/M metagenome (GOLD analysis project Ga0307968, IMG submission 201834) | Saline water microbial communities from Organic Lake, Antarctica - #650 | ecosystem: Environmental > Aquatic > Non-marine Saline and Alkaline > Saline | place: Antarctica: Organic...
TATTAGTGCAGCTGTCGATCTTTTTGATTGATTTATTTGTTGGGACCTATAGGTTGAGCAGCCATGCCAGGCTGGAGGCCTTTGTAATCCAAACTAAACTAAACTAAACTAACTACAGCAGCCACACAAAAAATTCACTCCACAGCCTTGGAGTGACTGTCCGCAGCACTCATGAAAAAATAAAGCCTACATGCAGTCAGATCCGCAACAAAAATCATACAGATGAGACGAGACATTCAATTTAACCCCCACAAATATCCGAGCAATACTTCTGGTGGTGTGCAGGCTTCTGCCTCCCAACCACTTGATCCCCACTGAAAAGCTCCTCTTATTTTGTTCTCCAGGTAGGATGTTGTATGTCTCTGCATCCATTGGGTGGTGCAGAACACAAAAACAACATCCTTTCCTAACCCATGTTTGCACTATCTGCGTTCTTTCTTTTCTTTTCCTCACGCGAGGCCCTCTGCCTCCTTGGGAGAGGAGAGAGATAACATAGAAAAGTATTGAAGAAACGATAACTTTTGCAGTAAAGCCGTATGATCAAATCTATGGAGCTTGAAAAGGACACGGGGAAAAAAACGAATGACCATTGCAAACTGATGCAATTGGCCAGAAATCCGCACAACTTGCAACACACAAACGAGTAATCCGGTGGCGAAACAAAAAAAGGTTGCCTGCTTGAGCTTTTGCGCAGCAGTCCGAATCCGAGATCTAGCAAAAGTTTGCTTTGTCGTTCTTTGCACCTTCTAAGCAAATGTCAGGCCCTTACAAAACAGGCCCTCAAAGACAAAGAAAAACCTGTACACAGGCAGCATTGCCTGTGACAGTAAACACAAATTGAGGGACAGAACAGTGGTTTCGGATGCTTAAATCATCATCTATGTAACGCAGTAACTAAGCATTCTAAAGCGTAATTGGTTGGCATTAGGTTCTTTCGCACTTTTTAACGACCCCACACGCGGCGCTCACATCCCACACGCAAAATTAAATTCCTTACAACGACGATACTGTGCAATAGCAGTAGTCACAACCAGGATTCATGCTGCAGGCACTGTACTGTAGTACCCTTCCTTACAACAATAGCAGTAGTCACGATTAGGAATCATGCTGCAGGCACTATACTGTACCCTTCCTTACAACGCCATTGAGACTCATTGTTTGTTCTTATCATTTTTGGTTTCTTCCCCCTGCAAAGCCCTACACACACGCCATCACCAGCACGCATGAAACCTTGCTTGAAACAGCACTCGTAGTTCGTGCCATGTTCGATCGACCCACAAAACCAACAGAATTGCTTCTACGAACCAGCTCCACCCGTGTCACAGAAAAAGTTGGCCTATTGTTGAACCAAGGAAACAATGACTGGGGTATTGATGGGGGCAATGCAGGTTCAAAAGAAGCAAAGCGAGGAACCCTACATCTGTCCAAGACGCTGAACAGAGTGCGCCAATTATTTACCTGCAGTGCAGGACAAAATTAAGGGCTCCTACAAAACCATCCCAGCATGTGGAATTACTACCCTGCTAATCTTCCTTTCCTTTTCCCTAAAACGCTAGGACCCAGCCTGCAGAGGAGGTCACACTACAGTTGCCCTTTCAACAAGGTGCTGCCCCTGCCCGTGCCCCTGCCCACAACCACACCCACACTCCACGCAACAACATGCGCTACCAGTAGGCCTGCACACGCGCAAGGCACGGAAAGAGGTGCGCTTTGAGGGCGATGCTGCGCATGGATCCAAGCAATTCTCGCCAGCTTCTCCTCCAGCAGCTGCTGGTGGGTGGCTGCGGTTGCGACTGCTTGCGTATTAGTGCTTGCTGTATTGTGGCCAAACACCACACTACTCGCCATGTGCCCACACTGCCGTGTGTGTGTTGAGTGTGTGTGTGTGTATGTGTGTGTGTGTGTGTGTGTGTGTGTGTGTGTGTGTGTGAGGTCACTCTCCCTGTGGCGGCTGCAGATGTGGTGACTGCGGCAGGTGAGGCTGTGGCTGCTGTTGTGTCGGTGGCTGTGGCTGTGTGTTGCTGCCCCACTTCACAGTGCGCACACGCAGCACCTCCTGCAAGGGCCGCAGGGTCTTCATTTGCAGCTTTTCCGATTGCTGCTGCTGCTGCTGCTGCTGCTGCTGACTGATGAGCTGCAGGTGCCGGTGCTGATCGTTGAGCTGCTGCTGCTGCTGCTGCTGCTGCTGCTGCTGGCTGCTGAGCTGGAGGTGTTGATGCTGATCGTCAAGCTGCTGCTGCTGCTGCTGCTGCTGCTGAGATACGGTGAATCCACTGACCATGCCACCCCCAAAAACAGTGCGGCCGGGCGCAAAGCTGTTCTGCAGTTCCTGCAGCTGCTGGTGCTTCTGCAGGTCTTGGTGCAAGTAAGGAGAATGCCTCTCTGCTGCCGTATGGGATGCACCACTTCCCACCTGCGGTTACAGGTGCAGGTGCATACGTCAGCAGGTGGACAAGGTGCGGAAGCAGGAAAGCACACAAGCAGAGGCGTTTTTGGCCAAAGTGTTGAATAATTCAGTCCTTGTAATTATGTGCTCACACACATATGCAGGTGCACAAGGTGCGCAGTTAGGCATACGAGCAGGGGCATTTTTGGGTAAAGCATAAGACACATCAGCACGCATTGCAGTCATGTGCTCATGCATGCAGGTGTGCAAGATGCGCAAGAAAATATACAAGCAGAAGCAGGACCTCAAAACCCATTTCTAGCTGCTATTTTGCGACCACAAAAAGCACGAACTACGACCTATTACAACATGCACACTACCCAACGAATCTCGCAGTGCGGGAAAAGACGACATTGTTTCGGACGAGTTTTTTCCCAACCAAAAGCGCACTTGGTCGGTCTGCAGTGTGGTTGCTAGAGCGGGAGCAAATATAACATTGTTTTAGACACAATTGTATCCCATCGGTAATTTATCTGGTTGGTTTGCAATATGCAATATGGCTGCTAGAGCAAGAGCAAAAGTGAATGTTTTCAAAAAATATGCCCCAACCAAAAGCTTACTTGGTCGGTTTGCAGCTAGGTTGCTAAGAGCGGAAGAAAAAATAACATTGTTCTGGACACAATCATCAGGGAACCCACCGAAAGCTTACCTGGTTGGTTTGAAGGGCAGACGCTAGGGCAGATCGTGCATGACCTCGCGACTGCTGCACCTGTATGCGTAGCATATGCAGAAGCAAATTTTACAGAGCACTCGCTAATTGTCAGAGGCAGCACAAGGGGGTTGTCAGCAAGTGCAAAATCTGCAAATCTGCCCTTCAGCCGCGTGATCATAAACAGGAACAACTCTACTTCTCTTCAAACACACCGGCCACGAGCAAGGTACTGGGAACGTGGGAGCATATGGGGCATTCAGCGTTACCGATTTGTAGATATTCATGCACACAATCTAGAGTGGCGTGCAATCAGTCGTACTACACAGAAAACTGTAGAATTTCATGCACGCAGTTTAAAATAGCGTGCAATCAATCGTACTACACAGAAAACTGTAGAATTTCATGCACACACTTTACAATTGGCGTGCAATCAGTCGTACTACACAGAAAACTGTAGAACTGTAGAACTTCATGCACACAGTTTAGAATTGGCGTGCAATCAGTCGTCCTACACAGAGATGATGGAGCACAACCAGTGGCAAATGCATAGGGTTGGCCAAAATTGTATACGATTGTAATTTTAATGGAATCCATGCAAATAACACTGTATATATATATATTATATGGCCAACCCTACATATAGGCACAGGGTCGGCCAGAAATAAAACACAGCATGCATTGGAACAGGCATGGAGTTGGTAGCAGGAGTGTTTTCAAATGTGTTAGCAAAGGGGGGGGGCTTGACAAAATGAGTTGAATAAGCATTGGTTATAGAAGTGTCAGCACTTTCAAAACTAGCAGGGTGGTCCTCGCGCACACATTTCAGATCAGTGCGTGCACACCCTGGCTCTAAACGCACGCACGCACGCAGCATTTATGCTGAAAGCAGAAACTCCCCTAGGCATACTCGTGTGATCTCAACGCAGGGTGTTGCGCTTTTGGTCACCCAACGCTGTCCTTAGAGTAAGCATGCGACTGCACACTGCCCAGCTTGCCTAGCACAATCTAACAATGGTATTAGAGCAACCGAGAGAAAAACTTTGCTGACGATGATTCTCTCTCTCTCTCTCTCTCTCTCTCTCACACACACACACACACACACACACACAAATACACACGCTTCCTCCCACCTGCTGCCTTAAGTCCTGGCTGTCCACTCGTGAGAACTTGAGGGGGCTCAGAGGCTCTTGATGATGCCCCATGCCTAGCATCTTCCCTTGCACCTGGTCAAGCAACTGATGTTGTGGCTGCACATGCGCCTGCTGCTGCTGCTGCTGCTGCTGCTGCTGCATCTGCTGCTGAACCTGGACCCTTTGCTGCTGCTGCTGTGGCTGCTGCCTCCCTCTATTTCCCAGCTCACCCACACCATCATGGGCACCCGCACCCGTACCCACACCCACGCTCAAACCTGGACCCGCCCCTGCACCCACACCCTTGCGCTGCTCCCCAGCATCTGCAGGGGGCATTGCTGGGCCGGCCTCAAAAGCACATGCCTGAAAAGGGGAGGCGAATTGAGAGGGGCAAGGTACGCACGCCCTGCCACTCCTCATGCGTGCATCACTGGGGCCAGTGCCACCCCCTGCTGCTGCCGCTGCCGCTGCTGCTGCTGTTTGGGTGAAGTTGGAATTAAAGGGTGTGTGCGCTGCCAGATTTTTTCCATTGCACTCAGTCTGCCTGGCCCCTGCTGCTGCTGCTGCTGCTGCCTGCGCTGCATGAGTGCGGTGCTCAGAGGTCGGGGGCGGCGGAGAGGGGGCTGTTCGGTGTGAGTGCTCTGCATGCTGAGAGACGGGGGGGGGAGGCAGTAGAGGTGAAGGTAGTGGTGGTGGTGGTTGTGGCTGCGGTGGTGAGAAGGGGTTTTGAAGGTGTTGCTGGTAGTGCTGCTGGGAGTCCTCAGACCGTTTGCGAGGCGAGGGGGGAGGAGGGGTGGAGGGAGAGGGGGAAGGCAGCTCGTGAGAGCGCATGATGGTCAGGGCGGGCTGCGTGAGCGCACGTATGTGTGTGTGCGCGTGTGTGTATGTGCGTGTGTGTGTGCACGTGTGTGTATGTGTGTGTGTGTGCAGGTGTGTGTGCACACGTTTTCCGTCAGTGAGCAAACTGCAGCGCCTGCACGTATTTTGAGGGCGTACCATCTCGTAAGTTTTAAACCCCATCCAAAGATTTGGAACTAAATTAACACTCACGCAGCTTTTGCAGCCATGTGTGCCGCGACATAATTTATTAATCTTTTGCAAGATAAGTATTTGCAGAAGTGGCGAGAACCATACAAGTATATATACGGCACACACATAACTTATATTTACGACTGTACATTATTTTGTTGTTTATTCACAGCAAATCTCAGGTATTTCTACGATTAACGGTATTATAAGGTACAGTTGTATGTTTGTATATATACGGTTTGTACGCAGTATATATCAGAGGTGGACAACTCCCCCCAGAATGGGCATATTTTTCAAATGTTCCCCGCGTTTGGGCCCCCAAATTGGTCAATTTCAAACTAGGCATAAAAATGTTTCCAGAGCACTTATGCTTGATATTGCCTAATTTGGGGCACATGCCTGATAAAAAATCAGAAAAACATACCCATTTTGGGGGCACATGCCTAATTTGGGGGCACATGCCTGGTAAGCCACGGCGTGCACCCCACTTTTTGACACCAATCTGTCATATCTCACCATCAACTGACCCGATTTTGTCATTTTTACATTTTAATAAAGAATATCATTGCAACAAAAACGGGGCAAAACGGAGCAGTAGTTGGCCAGGTACCCCATTTAGGCCCATTTCCCTAACAAAAAATCAGCAAAAGGGGTGCCGAAAAGGGTGGAATACCAAGTTCCACCAAATCCCAAACGATTCCATATCATATAAGAAGTGCTCCTGTCGTATTTTGAGGTGAAAAGAGACCCTGGGTAGAGCGTGGTGGCTCATTACGTAAATATTCAGCGCCAAAAAATGAACTGATATTCTGCCCAGACCACTGGGGGGGTCCGTTTGGCCCCAAACTTCATGAAACATCTAGTTATGTTATTTAAACACGATTTACATTGAAAAAGGAACATTTCCAGACATTTACTCAGTTGACCCCCTCTGAGTATATATATATATATATGTATTCAGAAGTCCCATCAACAGTCCTGGCTAACTCTAAGTGTGTGTGCTAGCTAGCAACCAGCCCTGGACAGTTGCGTATCTCAGCGCACTATTTCCAACAGATCTTTCTTCCAATCACATCCATCTGACCAAACAGGTCGAGTGTCAGATACGTTTTGCTTCTGCGGCAATTTGGGGCACATTATCGTGTATGAATAATACGTTTTGCCCACCACCCATCTGAAGAGCCTGAGCCTGCTTGTGGCAGACACACACACACACTCACATTTCAGTTGCATCAATCATCAATCCCAAAAAAACATGCACATCATCTCGCAACACACGCTTACACACCCACCTCTTACATCACACCACCACGCAAGACAAGCTGTGCGGCAGTCACAAACTCACATTTTAGTCACGTAAATCGTGAAACCTGAGCCTGCTTGTGGCAGACACACACACACACTCACATGTCAGTTGCATCAATCATCAGTCCCAAACACACATGCACATCATCTTGCAGCACATGTCCAACTTGAATATCACACCATACATGTGATATATACACAAAACAAGCCAAGGGACATCATCACGCAAGTCAAGTTTATCTGACCAGACGGGCTGAGCTCGTGAGGAAGCCACGCAGCCAAGTTCTGTTTGTTCAACTCATTCTGCAAACTGTGCCAACCTCACACACCCACACTCACTCACCTGACCAGACGGGCTGAGCTCGTGAGGAAGCCACGCAGCCAAGTTCTGTTTGTTCAACTCATCCTGCAAACTGTGCCAACCACACACACACCCGCACCCACACTCTCACCTGACCAGACGGGCTGAGCTCGTGAGGAAGCCACGCAGCCAAGTTCTGTTTGTTCAACTCATCCTGCAAACTGTGCCAACCTCACACACCCACACTCACTCACCTGACCAGACGGGCTGAGCTCGTGAGGAAGCCACGCAGCCAAGTTCTGTTTGTTCAACTCATCCTGCAAACTGTGCCAACCACACACACACACACACACACACACTCACTCACCAGACCAGATGGGCTGAGCTTGTGAGGAAGCCACGCAGCCAAGTTCTGTTTGTTCAGCTCATCCTGCAAACTGTGTCAACCACACACACCCGCACTCATTCACCTGACCAGACGGGCTGAGCTCGTGGGACTGCCACACAGACAGAGTCGTCCGGGAGGTGGGCACTCTCTGCAGCGAGCGCTGCTGCTCCTGACATCGCCTTCAGGGTAGTCAAAATATAGCAGCAGCATGTGTTTGTGTGTGTTCATGTGTGTATGTGTGTGCGTGTGTTTTTATGTGTGTATGTGTGTGTGCGTGTACGTAATGCAATGTTCGTGTTTGTCAAAATGTAGCAGCAGCGTGTGTTTGTGTGTGCTTATGCGTGTATATGTGTGCGTGTGTGTTTATGTTGTGTGTGTGTGTTTATGTGTGTGTGTATGTGTGTGCATGAGTGTGTGCGTATGTGTGTTTGTGTGTGTGTACGCATGAGTGTGAGTGTGTGTATGTGTGCACATGAGTGTGTGTGTTTGTGCGTATGTGTGTTTGTGTGTGTATGCATGAGTGTGAGTGTGTGTGTTTGTGTGTGCATGAGTGTGTGCGTGTGTGTGCGTATGTATGTTTGTGTGTGTGTAAACATGAGTGTGAGCATGTGTATGTATGTGCTTGTGCAGTTAAGGGTAAAGCTTGTAAATTATGTACGGACCGCCAATCATGCCCAACCACACATGATACCCACAAACCTGAACATCGCTGCGTCTCTGTACTCCTGAGTTGAGTTGTGAAGGTTTAAGCTGCTGCTGTGGGAGCGTTGTAGACCTAGGCCTTTGGCCAAGCTCAGTCTTGATTGCTCTTGAGGAAATCCCTGTTCCAGTCAGGAGGGGTGTGTGTGCGTGCGTGCGTGTTTGCATGTGTGTGTTTGTGTGTGTGTGTGTATGTGTGTGCGTGTGTGTGTGTGTGTGCGTGTGTGTGTGTGTGCGTGTGTGTGTGTGTGTGCGTGTGTGTGTGTGTGCGTGTGTGTGTGTGTGTGTGCGTGTCTGTGTGTGTGTGTGTGTGTGCGCGCGCGTACATGTGTGAGCGAGCGGCCCTGGCAGATGTGTGCATATGCAAATAAGAGTGGCCCTGGCTGATTTTGTGTACATGTGTTAGTGAGTGAACTCGGCTGAATGAACTCATTTGTGTGTTCATGTGTATGTGGGCGGTAACTGGTAAAGGGGTGCGCATGTGTGTTCATGTGCACGCAGAATGTGCCAGAACCGTGTGAACATTCACCGTTTTTGACCATATATTTGGTGATCTCCCTGCCAAGAATACCGTACATACACCGTACATATGTATATATGGTTCTGGCCATCTCTACGTGTATGTAGGCCTTACCTGGCTGAACTCGTTGCCACCCTCCACGCTCCCACGTTGGTACCCACTGTCGTTGCTCCCCCTGTTGAAAATGCTGTTGCAGGTGCTGTAGCTGTGGGCGTGCGTGTACGCGTTGTTGGTGGCAGTGTGTCCGGCGGCGCCGACGTTGCTGGCGGTGGCGGTGGGGGTGGGGGCAGCACTGCTGCCCTCACTGAAGTGGCTTTCGAGGAAACCTGGGAGGACGCACATCAAAGACGAGGGGGGAGGGTCTTGCAGTCCTGGTGATCCGCCGCTGCCTGCAGGTGCGTGTGTGGTGTGCGGTGTGTGTTGCGTGTTGCGTGTTGTGTTTTGCGTGTTGCGTGTTGCGTGTGTGTGCACGTGTGTGTGTGTGTGCGTGTGCACACGTGTGTGTGTGTGTGTGTGTTTATTTGACTATGTAAGGTGTTTGGGCGTGACCACACTTGTTGCTGCCTACAAGTAAGTGTCTGTTTATGTCTGTGTGTGCGTCTGTGTGTGAGATGTTTGAGAGGAATAAGTTGTTGCTGTCTGCATGTGTGTGTACGTGTGCTTGTGTGTGACCTATCATAGCTGCTTTCAGGTATGTGTGTGTGTGTGTGCACCTGCGTATGTATGACTATGTGACTATGTGATGTGTTTGAGTGTGACCACATTCGTTGCTGTCTGCAAGTAAGTGTATGTGTGTGCCTGTGTGTGTAAGTATATGAGATGTCTGAGTGGAATAAATTGCCGCTGTCTGCATGTGTGTGTGTGTGTGTGAGTGTGCGTGCGTGTGTGTGCGCGTGTGCTTGTGTGTGTGTGTGTGTGTGTGTGTACTTGCGTGTGTGTGCGTGTGCGCGTGTGCTTGTGTGTGACGTATCATAGCTGCTTTCAGGTGTGTGTGTGTGTGTGTGTGTGTGAGTGCACCATTGCATGTGTGGGTACTAAGCTGCATATTACCATGATTAGTTTGATGTAAAACGCCCACCTGTTACGTTTGACCCTGCAGCTGGTACTGCTGCTGCTGTTGCTGGCAGTGCTGTGTGTGTGTGGCTACTAAGCTGCAGATACCATGAATATATAGATAAGAGGCACGCACCTGTTAAGTTTGACCCTGCAGCTGGTAATGCTGCTGCTGTTGCTGGCAGTGCTGTGTGTGTGGCTACAAGCTGCAGATACCATATATAAATAAGAGGCACGCACCTGTTATGTTTGACCCTGCAGCTGGTAATGCTGCTGCTGTAGCTGCGGATGGCACCGCTGCTCCTGCTTCCTGTGTTTTTAAACCGTCCTGCTGAAAGGCTTGCAGCTGCTGGGGCAGCATGGGCAGTACCTGTGTCCATAAGTGTGTGTGTGTTTACACGTGTGCGTGTAATTTATGTGTGCGTATACATGTGTGTGTGTGTTTATGTATGTGTGTGTGAGTGCCTTTGACTGTGTGTGCATGTGTGCACGTGTGTGCGTGTGTACCTGTCCCTGTCTGTGTGAGCGTGCGTCTTTCTAGTTCTGCAGGACGAGGCCTCTTTCAAGGCTTTTTGCATTTCGATCCACACGCGCAATGCAGTCAAGCACACACACACACACACACACTGGCAGATCCGACACACAGGCACACAGGCGAACCCAATAAAAACACACACTGGCGAATCACAAATCACAACACACAGGCATACCTGATGCCATTCATGCATTATTTGGTGCTGTGCGTCCTCCGTCCCAAATGCCAAGCCTGCAACATACATGTTATTTACGCGTTATTTCAGAGTGCAGATTATTTACGCGTTATTTCAGCGTACAGGTTATTTACGTGTTATTTCAGCGTACAGGTTATTTACGCGTTATTTCAGCATACAGGTTGTTTACGTGTTATTTCAGCGTACAGGTTGTTTACGTGTTATTTCAGCGTACATGTTATTTACACGTTATTTCAGCGCACAGGCTATTTACAGGTTATTTCAGCATACAGGTTATGTACGCGTTATTTCAGCGTACAGGTTATTTACGCGTTATTTCAGCATACAGGTTGTTTACGTGTTATTTCAGCGTACATGTTATTTACACGTTATTTCAGCGCACAGGCTATTTACGCGTTATTTCAGCATACATGTTATTTACACGTTATTTCAGCGCACAGGCTATTTACAGGTTATTTCAGCATACAGGTTGTTTATGCGTTATTTCAGCATACAGGTTATTTCATTGTATTACCATCATTTTGTATCTTAGGCAGCAGATCAATACCACGGTAAGCTGAACAGCAGCGTGCATATATACACCCATTCCAAACGAAAAAACATACAAAAATTGGTGTAAATATACGAATGAAGTACCAATACCCAATCCCCAAAACCAAATTTTTACGTTTACTGCCACAATTCAGTGCGCACGTGTGCCTATGCATTGCTCCACTTCTGCCGCGCTCAATGCTGCGTGCCTTTCATCCTATGGCAGCTCACCAGCGTTACAGTATCATGCTTGCATGCAGCTGATGCAACACACACCCTCACAAACACATACACATACACACATGCACACACTCACACGTACACACAGTCAAAGCACACCTTCTGTGTGCATTTATGTGGTCATGCATGCTTCCGTGCTTGACCGTTGGTGCGCATGTCTTTGCGCACTGAAGTGTTATCAAACGATAAAGTGGTCGCGCGTTGAAGCAAGTGCTTTGTCGTGTGCGTGCATGCGGTGGTGAGTGTATCTAGTATCAGCTTTGCTACGTATCCAATGAGTGAGGAAACGTCTGTGCACTCGACTTGTGTGTTCATTCGGACAGAGCCATCCACACGCAACGCAGGTTGTGTGTGTGTGTGTGCAGGTATGTTGCGTGCATGCAGTAACCTACATGTTGCCATCTTTGCCATTCATCCCAAAAGTGAGGAAGCGTGCATGCATTAAAGCTACGCATGGGGTAGCCCAGAGACACACACACACACACAAACACACACACGCACGCACACGCATGCACATTAATATACACACACGCATACAAACAAACACAAACGTGTACACGCACATACACACACACGAACATATACCAGTATGCGCACACACATACATTCACATACACATACATTCAAACACACACAGGCACACACACCTGCTCCCTGGTGAGACAGGTTGCCCTGTGGTGCGCTGCTTGAGGGCAGGTGTATGGAGGACGCTGCTACTCCTAGCTGGGGGACGGGGGGTCCATAGTAGTGGGGGGTCACAGGGGGAGGCAGGGAGGATGCCTATGTGTATCAGTGTGTGTGTGCGCGCGTACGTGTGCATGTGCATGTGTGTGTGCATGTGTGAGCAAGTGGGTGCACATGCATGTGTGTGATTGCGTGTGCTCGTACGTGTTTGTGAGTGTTTGTGTGTTTTTAAGTGTAGGTGTGTGCGAGGGACGGTGTTTAAAAGGTGTGTACGTGTGTACATATATGTATGCATTTGTGTGTGTATGCGTGTGTATGCGTTTATGTGTATATGCGTGTGTATGCATGTCTACCTCATTACAGAGGGAGGCCTGCTTATTGCTTTTCCTGCAAGGGGTATGTATTCGTGTGCATGTGTGTGTGCGCGTGTGCGTGTACGTGCATGTGTGCATGCACATCTGTGCTCGTCCACATGTGTGTGCGCGTGTGATGAAGTGGCTTGTTTGATATAGTGGCAGGCGGCTAAGATTGCAAAGAGAGAGGGAAAGGTACTGGAACATAAGTAGCCGGCGACCAACCAGATACAAATCAATACAAATGCACAGACGGTGAATGTGTTACTTATTATACGTAGGGTTGGCCAGAACCGCATTCATACACCGTATATGACCGTATATTTGGTGATTTCCCTGCCAAAGAAACGTATGTACACCGTTTATATGGGGCTCTGGCCAACCCTAGTTGTGAGCATTACATGATACATCTGCTTTCAGAAAACTTACTTATCATCT
>Ga0307968_1001466_pt1:17500-19250 | contig 19250 bp, 23 predicted proteins | sample OrgLakmetagen650_FD_201834 | JGI IMG/M metagenome (GOLD analysis project Ga0307968, IMG submission 201834) | Saline water microbial communities from Organic Lake, Antarctica - #650 | ecosystem: Environmental > Aquatic > Non-marine Saline and Alkaline > Saline | place: Antarctica...
TCCACGACAGGCGAAGTCAGGAACAGGGTGCCCCTCGTTTGGGACCTATTCCCTTGCAAGCTCCTCCTGTAATGACACGCGTGACAGTGAAGTGTGTGTGTGTGTACGTACGTACGTGTATGTGTATGTGTATGTGTATGTGTATGTGTATGTGTATGTGTATGTGTGTGTATGTGTACGTGTATGTGTACGTGTGTGTGCGCGTGTGTGTGTGCTTGTGTGTGTGCTAGTGTGTAAATGTGTGCGCATACCCAAGGTCATTAAAGTGTGTGCACTATTTGTGCATTTGCCACAAATGTTCATTGCAGGAACCAGGCCCAACCATTGAGAGTACAATTGCCCGCGTCCCTTGCAGGCATGCAAAGAAGTGCACCGAGCAAAGCCCTCCAACATAACCATCAGCTCCCAGAATGGGGAAGTGGCTGGTGGCTGGGGAGGCTAGGCAGATGAAATCTCGCTGGCGCTGTATGGCCAAAGGAAAGGGGGGGGGATATGCATAGAAGCGGCCGCCCGCTCTAAAACCATAAACCACGGGAAAGGGGTATGTGGGTGGAGCGTTGTGATGACAAATGTGAAGCACACACGTTTGGAAGCTGCTTTGACAGGGTGCATGAACCCTAGCACACCATACGCCACATTTTGCTCGAATAATGCTCCCCATTCACCTTCTTACGCCCTTGCAAACCTGCCCCCATGCATCTGCCCACACATCTGCAAGCTACTTCCGCCCCTTCTCAGGAACACCTACCTCTGGGTATGCACAATGTTCTGGGTATGCACATGCTCCGGCTATGCACAGTGAGAACATGTGCACGTGGGTATGCACATGTTCTGGGTATGCACAATGTTCTGGGTATGCACAGTTCTCAGGAACACCTGCCTCTGGGTATGCACAGTGCCGACGTTACTGTGGGGCCATTCCTTTGCGTTGCTGTTGCCATTGCTGTGTGTGTGTGTTTGATGTGTGTGTGCACACGCACATGTGCTCTGTCTCTTTTATTTGGAATGTTTGATAAATGCTGGCCCCTTAAGCTTGGTACATTTTATCCCTGTTGCGATGTCTTGCTGCACACACACACAGACACACACAAATACACGAACATACGCAAACACATACATAAACATACAAACACACACATGCACTTGCACACGCATGTGCAACCCCACCCCCTACCACACATACACACTAACACACTAACATGCACTTGCACACGCAAACGCACCTCCTCACCAACACACACACACACAAACATGGTAAATATCTTTTAACACACACACACACACACACACACACACACACCTTGGAGTTCCTTGGTAAGCGATGGGGGATGCGTGGAGAGGGTTACTGTTCTGCTCTCCACCTTGAGAGTCCATCTCAAACAGGACGCTGCTGTTGCAGCGTAGGCCCACATTGGCGTTCTGTAGTAACACGGGTAGGTTGCATCGTATGGTATAGCGCCGCATCTGTGCACATCTCTTGAATTCTGACGACTGGGAGCTTGCTGTCCAATGAAAATCAATGGACACATGGTAGTCACTACATAACAAATGGACGTGACCTATCGGGAAGCGTGTGCTGACTCAACATGCAATGTCTTGGTACTGCACGCACACACGCACACGCACGCACGCACGCACGCGCGCGCACGCACGCACGCACGCACGCACGCACGCACGCACGCACGCACGCACGCACGCACGCACGCACGCACGCACGCACGCACGCACGCACGCACGCACGCACGCACGC
>Ga0307968_1001468_pt1 | contig 19237 bp, 17 predicted proteins | sample OrgLakmetagen650_FD_201834 | JGI IMG/M metagenome (GOLD analysis project Ga0307968, IMG submission 201834) | Saline water microbial communities from Organic Lake, Antarctica - #650 | ecosystem: Environmental > Aquatic > Non-marine Saline and Alkaline > Saline | place: Antarctica: Organic Lake...
GTGAGACAAGGTCGAGGAGAGGGGAGGAAGAGGAGGATGGGGGGGAAGAAGAGGATGAGGCCAGCAGTAGTGGGAGTGGGGATTGGGAGGAGGAAGAAGAAGAGAGCGGGGAGGAGGGTGCTGGGCGTGGAGGTGTTGGGGGGGTGAAGGAGGGGGGGGGCAGTTTGGGTGGTGTGGCTGTTGGGCGTGGAGGCAGTAGAGGGGGTATAGCTGGAGGGCGGAGCAGCGGGGAGGGCGAGGGAGATGAGAGTGAGAGTGAGAGTGGGAGTGATAGTGATGATGATAGGAGCAGGAGGAGGAGTGGTGATGAAGAAGGCAGCAGTGATGGCAATGGTGGGGGCAAGGCTGGAGCACAAGGGGGTGTTTTGGTGGCAAACAAGGGGAGGAAGGTGCTGCACAGTGCGAAAGGAGGGGTCCAGGGAAGGGGCAGTGGCGCTGGTGGTGGTGGTGGTGGTGTTAAGGTCCTAGGTCGTGCGCAGGGCGGGCAGAAGAAGGGGGGGGTAAAGGAGGAACGCGTGGGCCTGCAAGTGCAAGGTGGAAAGGTGGATGAGGGGACAGACAGTGAGGATGGCAGTGAAGAGCAGGACAGCAGTGATGACGAAGCGGGAGGCGGGGGAAAGAAGCGGAAGCAGAAACGGGAGAAGACAAAGTGGCCACAGCCGCAGAGCAAGAACCAGAAAAAGCAGGGCGGCAGCAACTTTTTCCAAGATTTGTTGTAAGAATGTTAAGTGTTTGGTTTGGGACTGGTGCTGTCATTTCCGTGCAATAAATGTTAAATCGTTGGTAATTCCTTTTTGCTACTTATTGAGGATGTGGGGAGTGACTGATACAATGGTTACAATGGTAACAGTGGGGGGTGACCTTCAGCCAGGTTGTTTGGCTGATCGGCTGCTGACTGGTCTCGGCCAGCCACAAACAAATCCATAAGCTCAGAAAGAAGAAGAAAAAGTCTAGTGTTCTGCTGAGAAAGGAAATCATGAACAAGTTGGTTGTTGACCTGTTGCAGCAAAAAGGGTTGGGCTGCTGAAAAGTCCTCAAAAAAAGGTGTAAACAGGAAGGAAAAGTGTTTCCTCAGCTCACAAATCGATGGTCTTGGCAAAATAAAAGAGCGTGCACCTCGTTCTGAACATGTTCATCTTCACCAGGACATTGGTCACATACGTAAGAACCATCTTCAAGCCACGCTGCTGCCTCAACTTTCAAAGTATGCGCACGCAAGCGGAATCTACTTATATTGCGCAACTGTTTGGACAGATCAAGATGGAGATACCGTGGTACATTAATCGGCATACGCTCATTTCTAGAAAAAGGGATGGCAACCAAGAATGATAGATGGTCAGTTTGTTGTTGTGCATGTTGGGGTCCACCAACTCAGCGTCTCTCCAAACACCTCTCATCCTATGCTTCAAATCTGCAGTAAACTCTTGCATGGTAATAGCATGCCCAGTTTGAACAGCTCGTACATACAACTCTCACCCACGCAGTCCTTGAAAAGCGCTCAGCAATTGGCTGAGCTATCCAGCAGGCACTTGAACGAGGCTGTAAATTGAGATTAGCCTGGACTACCCTCCGCAAAGTGTCACTAATGGTACATACTATTGAAAAGCTTGACAGCTGACCGAAACTAGTAGAACTGCAACGGTTCATGTCCACATTCTTGGAGTACAGCCCAATTAGTGTTAGACTTTTGTGAAAACCTAACGTGCCCTTCAGAAAATGCAAATGAAGTGTAGACAGCAGGCTAGAGAACTCCCTGCCTGCCTGCAAGAAACCAGTACCCCATAATTGACTACCATACATGCCAGCAGGAATAACATACGTCTTAGCGAGCCACAAAGAAGTGTGTGGCCTGTCTGCCAAAGCGTGTTCACGCACAAACTTACGCATCCTATTGGCAGAGGCAAGAAAAGGACAGGCCGCGTGTTCAGCAGACTTAGCCATGTTCAAGGTCCTGTAGAAAACCATGCCCAAATACCTAAAAAAATCTTTGTGATGAAGGGTGGCACCGCCAACATCAAAAATAGGAACATTTTCACCCGCGGAGTTGGAGTGCACAACTTCGGACTTGGAAGTGTTGACAATTAGATGTTTATTCCTGACATACACAGCCAACCGACTCAGCATGATTTGCATATCATGGGGCTCGTTAGTCAGCAAAGTCAGATCAACATGTGTGAGAAGTGCACACCCGCGGTTCCGGTGATAGCCCCTGATACACCCTCAGCAATGTCGTCAATATCGTTAATGTAAAGGGAAAAAAGCAGAGGAGACAGGGGGCAACCTTGCTTAACCCCACGAGTCGGACGCACACGAGCAGTCTTATCACCATCCTTCAAGACATACTCATCACGGTTGTAAATGTCTTGAATCACACACAACAAAGGCGCAGGCATGCGAGTACGCCTAAGGTGTTTCCATAGTGCATCCCATGGAATCCCGTGGCTGATACTAACCGCAAAGTTTCCTCGGTTGCACGTTGTGCAAGGAACCGTGTAAGTGACCTCCTTATGATGGATGCTACAGAGAATGTTAAGCGATTGATAAGCTGATGTGAACGGCTTTTTTTACAATAAAGAAAGGTGAAATACGTTGCTATATATGCCTCTGGGGGGCTCCTTGGGAAAGCCTGTAATTGAATCGAAACAGCCTGTGGCACTAGAAAAAAAAATCAAAAATAAAAAAACCAATGGAAAAGTGCTGGACATTCAGCCACAAAAGAGACATGTGTTGGATCAAAAAGGTTTGCACAATAAAAGGCCCATGTACATGGCCACAAAGTAAAAATTACAAAGGCCTGTCACGCCCAATCGTTGGCAGCGACGAATCGTGTGACAGAGCAGTTAAGTTGGTTGGCAGTTGAGAGTTTCTTTATGTCTTGTTCAATAAGCTGGATGGCCAGTCTTATTGATAACCTTTATCTTCTGGATTTGATAGTTTTGGTAATCAATTGACAACATGTGAACTCTAAGAGGTACCATTAGAGGGGATCCTCAAGAGACCCTGTGCCGTGTAAGGTGTCCGATTATATTTGTTCGTTTGTTTAGCGATGTTAATATGTAACCACATTGAGGCCGAGAGGTCCGTCTGAGTCATGGGTCCCAGCTCCGGAGAAGGAGCGGTAGTGTGGCGGCGACCCAAAGCTGAGTAGTAGACACACATACATTGTGCAGAGAGCGCACAAGGGCATGGGCCTATCAGTAGATGTGCTGAGTCTTATACTTTGCAAAGACCGTAATTTGATCTGACAGGCCTGACATGGCTACTCAGGAACCTATAACGATCCGAACAAACCAAATTATCAAACAGGTTGACACCTGTAACTTGGCAGCATCAGAATTGTGGCAATACATGGGTGCTTGTGCCAGCAAAGTATCTAATAGGCTTTATGAGGGAATACGCTCACGAGTTCATCATAGCTGTTAAAAATGACCACCATAGTGACCATATCTGCTCCTAACACCATACACTATCTTTGAAAGAAAAGAAAAGACTCCGCTGGTAGTGATGAGCAGCCAGCATATTTAAGGGATCTTATGTCAGCTTAGCACAGCAGCAAGCCAGGGACAATCCGACCTGGTTTTGCCCCCAATCATCAGGGGCCTAATATGTCGTGCCTGTGGGTTTGACTTAAGCGCCTTGCCTTGGAGTATGATGAGCTGGGTAATACTAGGCAACAAAGTGCATTATACACACACACCTCTTGCATGCAGGCATGATGACGTGGTCAGTCAAACAACGAGTCAAGTAGTGAATGCTAGTCACAGTTTGAAGTCACAGCAGTTTGCTCAATCTAAAATCACAGCTCTGTACATGCGAATACATATGATGATGATACATATGAGAAAGATAACACGCACGATGTATTTTTACATATAAGAAAAGCACATGCTGTTTTATCATGTCAGTAGGTAGCACATCCATCACTGCCAACCTCAGATAGACATCGCCAGTTAAGGTCTCAGCAATGCAGCATTCACCTCACATCAAGGTCAAATGATGTAAGGGCGCTAGAACCAGCTCGTTGTCGCAAAAGGTAACACAAAGAGCAATTCTAAACAATTGAGCGACTTTAAAGAAAATGTACGTCATCTTTTAGGGTGCAGGTGGAACTATTTACAACACCCTTTCCCAGGAGTCTCCCCAAAAGTGGTCGGAATTCTTAGAGATCCGAGAAATTGCCTCCAAACCCTGTATATATTTTGTCAGCCATCTGCTAGAACTTGTTCTTACCAGGCACGCCCTTTCCAGTAAGATTTTGTCAGGATCCTGCAACCCTCCTGATTTCATTGATCATGGTTTAATCCTTTCCTGATAAAGGTAAAAAGGAAAATCAAAATAGCCTGGGAGTGAAAAGCATTCCCAACATTAAATCAAGGAAAATATGGTGTTGAAAATTTTTAGCATTCGGCCTGCAAGCGGATCCGAATCAGCGATGGTAATAATATACTGCAAAGGGCACGTCTGATTATTTGATCAATTAAGCAGTTTCCTAATCCAAAAAATGTGTGATCACACCAATATGCAATAAACAGCATAGTTCTACCCTTTTCATGTATTCAGGTTTCCACTTGCCTTCTTATAGGGTCCAGGGTAAATTACGCCGGCCATGCATACAAGGGCTTTCCAGGGTATCCAGGGTAAATTACGCTGGCCATGCACACAAGGGCTGTCCAGGGTACAGTACGCCGGCCATGCATACAAGGGCTTTCCAGGGTAAAGTACGCCAACCATGGATTCAAGGGCTGTCCAGGGTACAGTACGCCGCCATGCATACAAGGGCTGTCCAGGGGATCTGATGCATGTCGCCTTGTGGAATGCTCTCACCAGGCTGACCACACTCCTGGCCAGAACATTTTGGTTTAGTGCTTTGAACAGTGTGGTTAAGCACTTGAACAGTGATTGTAAACAACTATTTGCTAGTCAAGGAGGAGGGTTGCACCTAGATAAGGTACTCCTTTCCAACGGGTGACGATGTCTGCCTATTTGTAGCACAAAGCATAAAGCAAAAAGGAAAATTCTTTTCTGAAATGACTGTGCTCATGCTCCATTATCTTTGAACTTTACCATGCTCACACTAAAAGGGTAAACAATCAATGTGATCAAAGCGGAGGGAATGAAATGAAAGAAAAATCTCACCTACTTTAAACCCACAAAGTTACGCTTGTCACGCCCAATCGTTGGCAGCGACGAATCGTGTAACAGAGCAGTTAAGTTGGTTGGCAGTTGAGAGTTTCTTTATGCCTTGTTCAATAATCTGGATGGCCAGTCTTATTGATAACCTTTATTTTCTGGATTTGATAGTTTTGGTAATCAATCGGCAACATGTGAACTTTAAGAGGTACCATTAGAAAGGATCCTCAAGAGACCCTGTGCCGTGTAAGGTCTCCGATTCTATTTGTTCGTTCAGTCATATTATCAAGGTGTAACCACAATGAGGCCGAGAGGTCTGTCTGATTCATTAGTCCCAGCTCCGGAAGGACCAGCAGTGTGGCAGCCACGCAAAGCTGAGTAGACACTGATTAGTAGACACACATACGTGTGTGCAGCGAGCGCAAGGGCATGAGCCAGAGAACTGGTAGAAGCATTAGGGACCACAGCAATGCAAACCCACTCCTCTGCTGGATGGTTTTTCCACTTGGAGGCCTTTCTTGGTCCGAAGGCGCAATCATATTGGTTGTTGTGCTGTCTTATAATTTTGTGCTGTCTTATAATTTGCAGTGACAGTAATTTGATCTGACACGCTGATGAACTTCAAGCTGAACGGTCTTCCCATACCCCTCACAAATTTTTGCTTCTCCCTTTTCTCTGTTGCACGAGCTCATGCAGACCTGCTTCTTGCAGGGGAAGGAACCCGTTGAGACTGGAAGTGCCCCTTTGTCGTCAAAGGCAAGTATTCACTACAATGAACAACAGAGTACTCTGCAGCCTGCTGCAGAAGTACTCACGTTCTTGGAGGCGAGTGCAACCGAATGTAAGTTGGAACTGTCTTGTCACAGCTTGCGCTGTAGGAACCATCCTTTTACATAGCACCTGGTCTTTAGACAGCGTTTAGGTTTAATTTTCCCCTCTTCCTCTCGACTTTCACTTCTTGCTGGCTTTGTTGGCAGGTATGGGTGTCAACGTCCCAGCTTGCTAACTTTCTTGTTAGCCAGTTCAGTGTTACAGAATTTATCAGGCAGTTTTCTCTGCTCAGTTTTTTGGGCCATTGTCTTCTCACATTCGATGGAGCCAAGCCGGACTAGAACCATAAATCTTGTTCCCTTTGCAATTCAGTTGTATGGGTGTTTTTGACAAAGGATCTAGGTAAAAAACGGGACCAGGACAGATCATGAAACAGACAACGCCCCTGTATTTTGTTCCCTGCACACTACCAGGAGAACTATGTTACTTTTTGTATGCCAGTAACAGCCGAGAACATCATCAACTGACTGACCTAGTTATCAATTTGCACGTTTATCATTTTGCAAACAACCAGCTGTGTCAACTCACTCCATTTTCTGCCAGCTGGCAATAAAAGCACTAACAAGCATGCACAAATGGAGACACAAAACATTTTGTTAAATGGGTTTCAATTAAAAAGAAACCGTACATTAATGTCCTTTTTCTGCTTGGTGGTAATCATTTGTACATTTGGTGTTCACTACCATTACAAAATTTTCCCGACTTTTAGGCTTACCACGCACACACGCACACACCTTAGCCTTATTTTCTGCAATATTTCAAGATGCCTATGGCCCAGACCTTGAACAGCAGGCACGATTGCAGTGAGGGAAATTGAAAGCCGTGGCAGCTTCAAGGTTTCACTAGCACAAAAAGCTGTGGGTTAAATAATACCCCGCCAACGAGCTGTGAACATTAATCTCCTCACGCACCAGATCTCTGACTTAAACCGCCTTGCCAAAACATTCCTGTTCACAAGATAAGGAATGTCGTTACCACTTTAGAGGCAACTTAGTAACCTTCATATGCAAGCGCGCCAACTAGTCTACAACCACGCCAGTAACCTACACCTAGTTCCGAAAGGAAATTGTGTATTCCTAGTTGATCTCAAACGTATCTCGGAAGTTGCCTCCGTCCCAAACCCCTCTCCTTTAAAAATAACCACCCTCATTAACTGCGTTACCAAACCGCTTATGGTCCTGGGCATAAATGGCTTTCATTTTCTCACGTCAGCAAACAAAAACTTGTAAAATAAAATCACCCAACTCTAAAAAAGCATTCTGTGGCACCTAACTGGCTTGCAGTCATTGCTAACTTGCCAGAGACAGAGGATATAAGCACTGCCACCATCTCACAGATTCTTCAAGACAATACAACTTAACACATTTGACACACGTATCAGTACACTGGATCATCATGATGTGCCGATTATGCAAACACTCATTCTCAAGAAAGTGTGCCTATCCACGCAACACCTGCACCACAATCACGCTCAGCAATATGCTATATGCATCCTATTATTGATTACCTCATCAGACGGCCACTTCCCACACACACATATCCGCCAGCAGATACTGAAGGACGCTTTAACCAAACTTTTGTGTCAGAACCTTGCTCAGGGCCACATACGTCCCCTTTTCCCGCTATGACAGTACCAGATGTCAATCGGAACTTCAAGGACGTGCCACTAAAAACGTACCAACACCTCCATCAATGCAAACATTCTCCCCTCCAGACCAGAAAACGCACGGCATACAACAACATACCCCATACTGGGCCCTCTCAAGCACAGCAACAACCCACCACAACGATGGCAGCTGCCCCTCAACCCCACGCTCTTTAAAATGTTCCAGTGTGTGATTGTTGTAGGTAGTGCCACCCACTCCCAAAATGATAGTTTGGAGGGTAACAGAGGCTTCTTGAAGGGTTGTGAAGCAGAGGCCTCTGTGCTGTTCCTGGCTGCGCGGCGCTAAGCTAATTCTGAGGTCTAGTGTCCTCACAGTACCGGCACTTGATCTCGAAGAGGTGGATGTCATGTTGAAGAATGCTGAAGAATACTGAGTTTTTTGGGTCAGGGCTGTCTGGGGTAGGTGGATCTGCTGTTGCTTTTTTGTTTTCACGGAGATGGGAGCAACCAGTACAGCTTCCGGACGGCTGGAGGTAAACCTGCTTTTGTCTGTGAAGCGGAGTGAATTTTCAAAGCCACTTTGGTCTAATCCTAGTTTTAGCTGTATCAGGAACAGCTGTATCAGGAATCTGAAGATTCTGCATAGCCAGCCGTTGGCTGCTGCCAATATCACGTCAACAAAGCAGGATTTTACGCCTGTTCTGCTGATGGCTTTGAAAATCATGCTGCACACTAAATTGAGGCTCTCAGTAAGAGTAAAAGTAAAAGTTTACGCTGGAAGTCACCAGCGTGCATCAAGGAAAGTCTCTCAGTGATCCGGCTCGTATCCACCGAACTGCTGGAGGGGGATTTTTACACTTGTGCCAACACCAAGCATAAATTCTCCTGCAGAGCTGCACGTTGGATAGCGAGAGGATCTTTGCTGCTGCTGCTGCTGCTGCTGCTGCTCGTTTTCCTGCCGCAGGGCGGCCGTGGGTGGCAGGGCCGTTGGCTGGGGCTGGGCTGGGGGCGCTTGGGGGGGCGACTTTGGCTGCAGCTCCCTTTCTCACGTACTTATTTCTTATCTTAAAACTAAGCTGCCAACTATCTAAGGCACAAGCATAAAAAGGATGGTCAGCACAGCGCAAGCTGTGCCAAGAGAGTACCGACTGACATTTGGTTGCACTCGCCTCCAAGAAATAGAGTACTTCTGCGAGTACTCAGCAGTTTTCTTACTTGCGTGTGTTGGCATCCAGAAAAGATTATTGCACCTTATTGCACACCTTTTGATCACGTGCGAGCGTGCCCTTTTAATACACACCTTACAGAAGGACAAAATGTGCTCCACGATTTCAGGCTCAGCCATGAGAGATTCTGCTGTGATTTGTGATAAACTGAGAGCCACCACCCTCCCACAGTGACTGAATAGGTCCCTTTCCACAGTAAAATCATGAACTAGCACTGTGCTCTTGTGTCCGTTATAAGAAGATAGTGATTAATAACAGGAGTGCCGGATACATTGCTTTATTACATGACGGTTTCCAGCCCATGTTGTTCATTATAATGCCTCTTCTGACCTGGTTTAGGCTGTTTGTTAACTCTTTGTTGTACCTTCTGGGGTCTCTCAGTGTCCCCCGGCGTCTTTTTTTCTGGTGAATCATGTAGTTTAAGGGCTGGTTTTGTGCCTTTCCTTAACGCACGCCGGCTCTGTCCGAGTGAATACCTTAACATTAATTATACTGCACGATCACGATATGCAGCACTCCTGCTATTAAATCAACTGATTAAATCAACAATGCATCCTGTCGCGTTCAATTCAAGCGCTAGTCAGATTAATGCGCACACAAAGAAGGGAGGATTTCGCTGCAGCTAGGGCTGTGACAGCCCGTTCATAGAAGCACGTCACACTGAAGCCTAATCCAAAAAAGCAGGGATAGGAAAACAGAAAACAGGATGCTCTGACGCAATATACAGGATGCTCTGACGCAATGATTGTGTAGAACTCGCTGTCCGATTGTCACTTGATCCATTGCCATACTGCCGCAGCGGCAGTCCGAGCCTATCCAAGTTTGTTGCCGTTTACCTGCACACAGAACGAGGTGACATGCTCGTTTTATCTTTTTTGAAGAGGGTCGATGGCTCGCTACAACCACCGGGGTCGCTGCGATGAGGTCTCTGCCGGCCACGTAGGTCAAATTGGTAGGAACGGCACAAGCAGGTACGTAGAGGCAATATCCTGAACTTGACCTTACCCCTTTTTGCTGCTTTAGTTGCAAGTTGCTCAATAGCACACGCCTGAACAATGGAGGCAACGACAGTCGCGCATAACGTGCAAGCGTGCGCTTTTGTACTGCTGGGCATGCGTCGAGATTCATTGAATTTTTCCCTCTTTCATTCTGCAGGGAATGTGTTGAGATTCTTTAGGTGGTGCGGCCTTTTCTGATATTTTATGAAATGCCCATAGTGTCCAAACTTTGAACTGCCTGCGTTCTTTTCCTTCTTGACAAGTTGAGAGAAGCAAAGCATTAGCATTATACCAAGCATGGAGCCTCCACCTTGCAAACAGTGCCTCGATTAGAATAAGTGCGCTTCTCACAGGTTATGCACAGAGGGCAGCAGAACCGCCTGAGTTCACAGCACCAATCACCATGCTTGTTAGCATCAAAGACGCCCAAGCGGGTGAAAGCGCAACCGAAAAGGTTTGAAAAGTCCCCCACAATCAGCTCAAAGTATGGCCAAACGTAACCAGAATGTTCTCAGCACCATGTTCCCCCTTGGCACTCACCTGAGCCGGGCGGCGTGGGGACTCCAGGTACTGCTTGATGTCGGGCAGATCCGCAACACGCTCACGGTGGGCCATGAGCAGTGGGTACTGCAGATGGGAGACAGGAGCACATATGTTTAGGGTCGGCCAGAACCAAATGTGCGCACCATACATGACCGTATATACCTAATATGTTTAGGGTTGGCCAGAACCATACATATACGGTGTATATACGGTGTTTTTGGCAGGGAAATCACCAAATATACGGTCATATACGGTGCATATATACGGTTCTGGCCAACCCTACGTATATTTGGTGATTTCCCTGCCAAAGCACTGTGTACATACCATATATACATAATTCTGGCCGACCCTACATATAAACAACAAGCAACAAGCAGCGCTGAACATGAACACAAGATGTAAAGCTTGTCATGCAAACCCACAACACGCTCACTGTGTGCCACAAAGTGTGAGTGCTGCAGACAGGGCATGGGGGGTTGCAACGAGCAGCGTCACACATGAAATGTGAGCCGTAGTTAATGCTAGGCAAATTTGTAACACACTCTCAATTTGCCATGAGCACTAGGTAGTGCATACAGGAGCACAGGAAGGTACTGCACACGAGAAGGCACAGGAAGGCACTGCATATAGGAGCGCAGATGTTTGCAGCAAGCAGGAATAAATGCAAACACTGTCACGTGCTATCATGAATGTATGGCGGTGTTGCAGGCAGGTCTGCAATGCTAGGAACACTTGAAAGTGCTGCGTGTAAGGAAGATGAGCAGAATTTACACTTCACTAATACAATATATCCACTCACATTTGGCTTGATCTCATCCTCAAAGATCCTCATCAGGTTGTCCACCATCTGCCTGTGTAAGGACGGGCGTGTGCCATGAGTGAGACCCACGAGGCTCCGGTGCCTTTTCTACTCCCACGCCTTAGGTACACCCTAAACAAACAGCCCTTCTGTCTGGACAGGCTGAACATGCACCTTGGGTACACCCTACACAAACAACCCTCCTTTAATGCATCATGGACATGTGTGCGTCATGTAGCACACAGCGCAGGAGGCACTGTACAGCAAGTTAGGGGGGTGAAGAAACAAAACACGCAGCGCCATACCCACGACGTTTCACAAAGGATGATCATCCCTGGTCAGCCTAAATTATTCACATCGCTCATCCTAACATTTAATGTGCAATTTGTCACTGGCTGTACTTAGATCGCATGCAACTTGCACATCCAGCACCTTGCACACATTCAGCACCTCGCACGACAGCGATCCAATCTTCTCACTCTTGTCCCGTCAGTTTTTCAAAACAAAGCACTCCATTTCCTTCATAGAGGGGTCCTCCCAACTTTTCGATCTAAACCTCACAGAAACACCTGGACTGATAACAGCCACCTGCATAGTATATAAAAAACCTCTCATAGCACAAAAACTCGTTAAGACAAAGCACTGATCATCACTGAATGCTAAAATATACTTTCTTCGATGATCAATCCTCCCAACACATGAACTAGACCATTTCTGCATAGCAATCAAGCCACCGAATGCCATATAATTTATATTATAAAGGAACCATTGCGTTTTAGGTTTGAAGGACAGACCAGTCAGATCACGATTCAGGAACATTTCTCCACACCAATAAGTGTGTACCTTGGAACTAAAGTAAGTACTACCTACATAAATACATTTCCGGACAGCAGGTAATTGCCAACAACCGCGCAGGCCCCACCCCTACACAAGAACATGCACCTTGCACAAACTTTTAAAGCAAAAAAAGCAGCACTTACCAAATCATCAAATCTCCCATAACCGCGCAGGCCCCACTCCTACACAAGAACATGCACCTTGCACACACTTTCAAAGCAAAAAAAGCAGCACTTACCAAATCATCAAATCTCCCATGCAGCAGCGATCCCCGGAGATGTACGGCTTACCACTCTGGCGCAGGAACCTGCGCTTTTGGGGAGAGATGAAGAGATGAAAGTGCTGTACAGAAACGAGGTTGTGTTCTTGGTAACAAGGGGGGGCGAAATGCAAAGGGGTCAGGAGCTTTTGATAGGAAATCGGCTTAATCAGTGGCGAGGGAGGTGCTGCACAGAAAAGGGAGTTGCGAATTTGACGACGGGACAGGGTTGTGAAAGAAAGTGAGTCTTGTACACCCAAACCTCAGGCTATGCACAACACATGCGCCCGTCCCAACATAGTAGCAGAGAAGGATGAGGATGACAAGCCCTGGGGGATCAAGCTTGTGTGTGTGTGTGTGTGAGTGTGTGTGTGTGTGTGTGCACGCATGTGAGGATGGGATTGATTTGATAATGTATCAATTATACAAATTTCAGAGTAGCAGGAACTTAGTAAGACAACCTATCTTTTACACACCATTCCAGACCAGCAGATTGATAGCTTGATGCCATTGAAACACTGCAATGCAGGCTGCCATCTGAAAAACAAACAAAGTGCACAATCAATCCAAGTGTGCGCTTGGCCTGGATGATGGGCTGTAGCTTGAGTAAGGTTGGCCAGAACTGTATATATATACATCGTATGTGACCGTATATTTGGTGAATTCCCTGCCAAAAGTACCGTATAATATACACCGTATGTGACCGTATATTTGGTGAATTCCCTGCCAAAAATACCGTATAATATACACCGTATATAATTATAATTCTAATATATACTAATTTGTACTTATCTACGACCCATGAATCAGGCTAAACTGCATGCATGTAATATGTAACTCTGGCCAACCCTAGTAGTACCTCAAGCAACAATGCAAGGTGCAGAAAGGATGCTTACCATTCTAGATAGTCTAAGTGTGCGCCTCCGTTCCGGCCAGAGACAGAGTCCTTGCTCAGGTGGGTCTTGGCAAATTCTTCCTTTTTGCTTTCGGCCTGCACGCGTAGAGCCACAGCAGTTTATATTGTAAATATCAAAGAGTGAGCATATCACATTGGGCTGTCCCCGTGAACCCCCCCCCCCCTTTTGCGTTTGGCCTATACGCAAAGATGAATGGTACGGGTAGGAGGGGGGTAGGAGTGCATTTTAGGGTGTGTATATGTGTGTATGTGTGTGTGTGTGTTGGGCTATACGCGTAGAGCCAAAGCAGTCGATATTGTTATATCCTTGATATCATATTGTTATGTTGTTGATATCAGAATGTGGCTACGTCATGTTGCTATATCGTTGATATCATATTGTTAAATTGTTGATCTCAAAAAGTGACCACATCATAAAGGAAGCTGTGTAATTCTTTCTGTCTGTGTATTACAAACATTATCCTCAAAACCACGACTTGCTAATTCAAGTCGTGTAGAAACTAGCACTTAGTATGTGTACTTAATACTTAATCATATGCCTTTTGTTGTACGAGAAAAGGAGACCTAGCCACTCACCAGCCAGTCCTGAAAAATGAGGACCGGGCACTCACCCAGAAGTAATTAAGTTTTAAGTTTTTTGCCTTTTGGACAAAAAAGGGCAGCCAAGCAACTCACCAGCTGGTCCTGGTAGATGAGGACCAGGTACTTGCCCAGCAAGGACTCCACGGCCTCCATGGCCATATCATTCACCACCATCTCCGCCTCATTCTTGCCGTTCAAGTCATACTTGCGCCCAATGTACCTGACGCAGCAAACACAGTCCAGTATGCAGCATATCGACGTGTACCATTCACCACCATCTCCGCCTCATTCTTGCCGTTCAAGTCATACTTGCGCCCAATGTACCTGACGCAGCAAAGACAGTCCAGTATGTAGCATATCGATGTCTACCATTCACCACCAGCTCCGCCTCATTCTTGCCGTTCAAGGCATTATTGGGTTTTCCACCCTTTGTTTGACGATATGACGATGCTGACGAAGAGTGTGTTGAAAAAATTGCATGAAGAAGGGATCGGTTGTTGCTGTACTTCTACGCCTGAGGAAGGCGTTATATATATATAGCGCGTTGCTGGACGTTCAAAACCCCAGGGGTGTAAGGCACAAGCTATCTTTGAGAGCCTACAAACAATTCTAGAACAATCCGGGGGTTGAAAAGTAGGTACGTTCAAGGACCGTTCAAGGTGGTAGAGGACCGATGTCCTTTTCAGGGGTAGACGTAATAATAATCCCACTGCAATAATCCGCACACCATTTCGCTGTCAAGGAAACCCAAGTTGCGTTTTTATTTCTGCAGCTGAGGAGGTTAGTCGTTCCACTGCACGCTGCGCCTCCCCAGCTGCCTCTTTGGGTGCATTCATGGACACACAATATATACGTCGCACACACTATCTGTTGCACTAATTGTTGCATAGCCTGCTGCCCTTCTTGGGTTATTTGAATGTTTATATTCTTGTATCCGAGCATGGCATCCCTCTACAGGGTGTCGCACACACTATTTACCTCGCACACACTACTTGCATCGCACAAACTTCTTGCTCTCACACACACTCCTTGCTCTCACACACACTTCTTGCGTCGCACACACTTCTTGCGTCGCACACACTACTTGTATCGCACATACTACTTGCATCGCACATACTACTTGCATTGCACACACATCTTGCTCTCACACACACTACTTGCGTCGCACACACTACTTGCATCGCACACACTATTTACGTCGCACATACTACTTGCATCGCACACACTTCTTGCTCTCACACACACTATTTACGTCGCACATACTACTTGCATCGCACACACTTCTTGCTCTCACACACACTCCTTGCTCTCACACACACTTCTTGCGTCGCACACACTATTTACGTCGCACACACTTCTTGTGTCGCACACAATACTTGCGTCGCACACACTACTTGCGTCTTACACACTACTTACGTCGCACATACTACTTGCGTCGCACACACTACTTGCGTCGCACACACTACTTGCGTCGCACACACTACTTGCGTCACACACACTACTTGCGTCGCACACACTACTTGCGTCGCACACACTACTTGCGTCACACACACTACTTGCATCGCACACACTACTTGTGTCGCACACACTACTTGCGTCGCACACACTACTTGCGTCGCACACACTACTTGCGTCACACATACTGCTTGCATCGCACACACTACTTGCGTCACACATACTACTTGCGTCGCTGCGGTTTACAAATTTATAACATCAGACAACTTTGATGTACCTGAGGATAGCGTTGCTCTTCATGATGTTTCACACATACACACTTGCATGATGTAGATTAACATATTATGTGTACACCTTCATACCTGATTATGTTTGATGTGTACACCTTCATACTTGTCTACGTGAACACCTTCATACCTGCTTATGTGTACACGTCGATAACTGTTTATGTTTGATGTGTACACCTTCACACCTGCCTACGTGTACACCTTCATACTTGTCTACGTGAAAACCTTCATACCTGTCTATGTGTACACGTCCATACCTGATTATGTGTGATGTGTACACCTTCATACCTGCTTATGTGCACACCTACCTGCCATCTGTGTACACCTGTACCTGCCATCTGTGTACACCTTCCTACCTGTCTATGTGTACACCCACCTGAGGATGGCGTTGCTCTGCAGGATGTTGAGGCCGTCATCGATAAAAGCAGGGGCCTGGCCGAACGGAAAAGTCTGCTTGTCACTCTTCATTGCTGCAAGCGTGAAGGTTGAGCCAGGCAGTTTCAGTGCACACACACACACACACACACGCAAGTCATCAAAGCGTGAAGGTTGACGGAGCCAGGCACTTTAAGCAAGCTGCGCCACCAATCTGGTCAACGGACTCTCAGAAAAAAAGAAGTTTACACACATCGCAGTGTATTTATAGGGTTGGCCAGGACCATATATATACGGTGTATATACGGTATTTTTTGGATGGAAATCACCAAATATACAATCATATACGGTGCATATATACGGTTCTGGTCAACCCTATGTATTCATCATACAGTAACAAGGCACTGTTTGTCTTGTTTACTCTTCTTTCTTGGATGCTCAGTTGTTACAGAAGTTCACAAACATTGCGCTGTTGTTGTTGTTGTATTAATCACACAGTCATGAGGCACCACGTATTGCGCTAGTTTACGTACGTTAGTGAACGTAAATGTCACTATCACAAGAAGCACAAAAACCCGCACCTACCGAACTTTTCTGATGGTCTACGCCTTCAAGAAGATTACCCAAGCTGTGCAAACATGCTCAAGCACCTTAATTTGCAAGCGTACACTTTTATATTCCAACCACAACGTCTCCCTAGAAGCACACCAATTATTTAAAATCGCGCTTGTGTACCATTATAGATGGATGTATTGGATGTACGTGCATATTCTTGCCTTATGAATAAATAACATGTTAGCTTCTGCAGCACTTCACTCAAATGCACCCACACATGCAAACACGCGCACACACATGCACATGCACGTGCATGTACGCGCACATGCTCAACCCCTGCCCAAGAAACACCCACGTCTATGAATGTAAGGCCACCCCCTGGGTACCTGCAAAGTCTACGGTCTGCTCCGTCCACTCTTGCTTCACCAAGGACAGGGCTATGCGCATGACCTCTGCCCTCCCTCGCAGCGGCCCTTTCATGTGAAAGTGTGTGTGTGTGTGTTGTGTTGTGTTTGTGTGTGTATGTGTGTGTGTATGTGTGTGTGTGCGTGTGTGTGTGTGTGTGTGTGTGTGTGTGTGTGTGTGTGTGAGTGTGTGTGTGAGTGTGTGTGTGCGTGTGTGTGTTTGTGTCTGTGTGTGTGTGTCTGTGTGTGTGTGTTTAAGAGTATACATGTGTGCGAAGTGCAAGTGCCGTTGTGCGTGCGCAAGGTGCGTGTGCGTGCATGCGTGTGTGTGTGTGCGTGTGTGTGAGTGTGTGTGTGCGTGTGCGTGTGCGTGTGTGTGTTTTTGTGTGTGTGTGTGTGTGTTTGTGTCTGTGTGTGTCTGTGTGTGTGTGTGTGTGTGTGAGAGAGAGAGAGAGAGAGAGAGAGAGAGAGTGTGTGTGTACATGTGTGCGAAGTGCAAGTGCAGTTGTGCGTGCGCAAGGTGCGTGTGTGTGCACGTGTGTGTATATGTGTGTGTGTGTGTGCGTGTGTGTGTGTGTGTGTGTGTGTGCATGTGCAAGCACTCACAGTAAACAATGATGGGCTTCGCCATATTGAGTTATTGAGTTATTATATATTATATCTAATTATGTTGCTGCCTACGCCAGCAGACTCACATCAGGCATTTCTGCATTAGGGTTAGGGGTTGCAAGCAGGAGACCCTGCCTCTCCTCTGTTTTATGTGTTTGTACATTGTGCAGGCATCATCAACACTCAAAGCTGCAAAGCCAATAATTAAAAGCCCATTGCATCTGTGCCCTCCTCGCACTCACAGGCGTCACAGACACGATGCAGAAGAGCACCCAACCCTCACCGCCACAGTCAGAGGACAGTGATTGACATGCTGGCCGAGATAGAGCGAGTCTACAGAAGGAGGAGAGGGAGAAGACACGTACGTGTCCTGTCGTTGGCACTTTAACACACACGTTGCAGCACGTCATACGACATTCTAATCTCCTCTCCTGTTTGCATCTGTGCTTGCACGGAGCAGAGCAGCTTGCACGAGAAGGAAAGAAAGAAACGGGAGGCCAAGATGCCTCTTTTTTCCCATTCAAACTGGAACAGTGAGTGTCATTAATGCCGTGTCAATCCTTGCCTCTGTGATTTTGTGCATTTAAACCAAATATGAATATGTGCCCTGACTGTATAAGAGGGTATGAGACATCATGTATGCTCACAGATTATGAATGTGGTCATGAAGCACACCAAGAGTCCGTCATCATTTCCCCCCTCCTGCCAGTATACACGTTTTAATAAGGCTTTTATCCTGTTTCGTTTATCCTTTGACCGTGAAATCCCATTGAAAAAATTCCCACGCCCCTTCCATTTGACAAGTGTCACGTGCAATCCTGAAATTAAGTTTATTCCGACCAGCACTTGCTGCTGGTTTAATGGGCTGTGTGTGTAAGTCATGTTGTCATCACAATTTCCTGCTGTACGACAGTGGAAGAACGTGGCCTTGTTATAGGTAATAGCACGTCACTTTTATTGTAGCGAGAAATGGGCCATTCAAAGTCCCAAACCTTCTGGTGCCCACCCGTCTGACCCATCTATACGTATTTTCGCGCGTTTAAGGTGAAGTCCTATGCTAATTGTATATAAACGTTCATATTTCAATATCGATGCACATGTGTATTAAGAGCAAGCGTGCTATTCGCGCCTGTCCATCACAACTAAGTACATACTGGATTGGGGTAGCGGGTGTTAAAGGGTGTTGACCCATCCTAACATGCATCCTGTATATGTAGAGTAGGCCAGAATCGTACCAACGAAAATACGCCGCAGAGATGCGCTGAATAACCGTATCCGTATATGACAATTTCCCAACGTATCCGTATCCATATGACAGTACATTGGTTTTGGCCGACCGTATATATACTCCGTATGTACGGTCTTAACCGATGTTGTGTGGCTATGCATCCATTGGGTGTTGCAGGACGCAAAACAACACCCTTTCCTAATCTATGCCGGTAATGTTTACACTATCTGCTTTTGGTGGGGGAGACTCACGGCACTTCGAGCCAATGTGTCTCCTTTTCCTAAATTGATGCAGGGAGTGTTTTGCTGCCTGTGTAGTTATTCTTATTCTTGCTTTTCTTCTTGCTTTTAAAACTTTCTGTTAGGTAGGTAAGGTAAAGTTACATCACTATATATGTCTCAAAGGGCATCTCAGCGGAAGTTTGGAAAAAGCCTGAAACTACACCTGGCTAAACAAAAGAAACAGAAGCTAGAGGAATAAAATGTGTGAATAAAAAATAGAGCCACTGTACTCGTTGCAGTGGCTCTCTCAATTTTTGTCGGGTCTGGCGACCTGTGTTGGTTATGCATGGTTATCAGGAGACCAGCCTCGCCGTCT
>Ga0307968_1001470_pt1 | contig 19221 bp, 19 predicted proteins | sample OrgLakmetagen650_FD_201834 | JGI IMG/M metagenome (GOLD analysis project Ga0307968, IMG submission 201834) | Saline water microbial communities from Organic Lake, Antarctica - #650 | ecosystem: Environmental > Aquatic > Non-marine Saline and Alkaline > Saline | place: Antarctica: Organic Lake...
CACGTACATCTAGGCCGTAATCACGCATACATAGGGCCAGGCCAGAACCATGTGTACGTAGGGCCAGGTCAAGACCCTGTTTACGTACGTCTAGGTCATGCCTATTCATACATATGGCATATTGGCCAGGCTAGAACCATGAACACGTACATCTAGGCCGTAATCACGCATACATTGGGCCAGGCCAGAGAAACTTGGCAATGCGGTGCATACCCGGTATCCGTTTAACACGAGCAAGGAACCCTGGGATGTACGGTCATGCGGTGCAGCCAACCCCACACACCCCTACGCACCCCAATTCACTGCTCCCAGTGCCCCAGCATTGATAGCTTCAAGTGCTTGGACAAGCCCGCCATCATCACACACATACACATACACAAACGCACACACACACGCACACACGCACACACACGCACACACACACACACGCGCACACACACTCACACACACGCGCACAGGAGCATCCACAGGAGGGGCATTCGGTGCACTGAGCCCAGCCCCCACTGCCGCCCCAGCCTTTGGTGCGTCCAGTGCCCCTGCATTTGGTGCAGCGCCCACCAGCGCCCCTGCATTTGGAGCAGCGCCCACCAGCGCCCCTGCATTTGGAGCAGCGCCCACCAGCGCACCTGCATTTGGTGCTCCCAGCAGTGCCCCTGCTTTTGGTGCGTCCAGCGCTCCCACATTTGGAGCAGCACCCTCCAGCACCCCCGCATTTGGAGCAGCACCCACCAGCACCCCCGCATTTGGTGCGTCCAGCACCCCCGCATTTGGAGCAGCACCCACCAGCGCTCCAGCATTTGGTGCCCCCAGTACTCCCGCATTTGGTGCGTCCTCCGCGCCTTCCTTGTTTGGGAGCCTCGGTGCAGGTGTGTATGGCGCGTGTGTGCGTGTGCGTGTGCGTGTGCGTGTGCGTGTGCGTGTGCGTGTGCGTGTGTGTGTGCGTGTGCGTGTGCATGTGCGCGTGCGTGTGTGTGTGTGCGTGTGCGTGCGCTTGTGTATGTGCAGGTGCAAGTGCAGGTGTGTGCATGCAGGTGTGTGGGGTGCGTAAGTGTGCACGTGCGTGTGCGCAGGTGCAGGTGTGTGTGCATGCGGGTGTGTGCACGCAGTTCTGTAGGGTGCATTTGTGTGTGTATATGTGTGTGTGTGTTTGTGTGGGTGTGTGTGTGAATGTGAACGCTTGTGTTCGTGCATGTACAGATGTGTGAACGCAGGTGTGTGGGTCAGCATGTTGGTACACTTTGTTAGCATGTGTGTATATACCGCCAAGGCAGCATGCTCTTGCGTTTGAACTTTTTTGCAGGTTCTAGTTAAGTTTACGTTTAAGAGTAGGGTTGGCCAGAACCGTATATGCACCATATATGGCCGTATATTTGATGCAAACCCTGCAAAAAATAATGTATGTACACCGTATACACATGGCTCTGGCCAACCCTGTTTAAGAGGCTAACACTTGTTAATGTGCATAAGTATATTTAACAGATTGTAGGATGTAAACAGAGTTTGAAGGTTCCAGCATTGCCCATCCCCGATCCCTTTTCTTCCCTCCTCTTCTGTCAAAATACGTTGATTATCAACTCTCGTGCTCCCTTCTCTTTGCCCTTAGCTCTGTGCGTCAAGGCTTCAGAACTGCCAATTATAAATGCCAGTCCATCTTTATATCTATATATATTGGGTTTCTAGAATGCACGTCCTAACGATTCTGAAGCCCCTTTTCTGAGTGTGTGTCTGTGTGCAGGCTCGTCAGCCTTGTTTTTGCTCCGTCTACTTTGACACCTTCCTCCGTCCACGTGCATGCGTGTGTGTGTGTTTGCATTTGTGCTCAGGCTTGTCAGTCTTGTTTTTGTTCTGACTACTTTTGACCCCTTCCTCCGACCATGTACATGCGTGTGTGTGTTTGCATTTGTGTTCAGGCTCGTCAGCAGCTCCTAGTGCTCCAGGGTTTAGCTTCAGCAGCGGGCCTGCACCCGCACCTGGTGAGTGTATGCCTAGATGAGTGAGTTCTGTGTACTGTGTATTTATTTGCACACTTCCTGTGTGAGTGTCTGTGTGTCTGTCTATGTGTCTGTGTGCCTGTGTGTGTGTGTCTGTGTGTGTGCGCGTGTGTGTGTGTGTGTGTGTGTGTGTGCAAACGTGTGTGAGCGTCTATGTATATATTTGTTATTGTGCGGTTTGCTGCAACTCTCAGCACTGCTTCAAAGGGGCAGGACATGCACGCCCTTCTCACTTGTAGCGTCAGCCAGAACCGTACATATACACCATATATGACCTCGTCTTTGGTGATTTCTCTGCCAAAAATACTGTTGACACACCATATATGACCTCGTTTTGGTGATTTCTCTGCCAAAAATACTGTTGACACACCATATATGACCTCGTCTTTGGTGATTTCTCTGCCAAAAATACTGTTGACACACCATATATGACCTCGTCTTTGGTGATTTCTCTGCCAAAAATACTGTCGACACACCATATATGACCTCGCCTTTGGTGATTTCTCTGCCAAAAATACTGCTGAATCACCATATATGACCTCGCCTTTGGTGATTTCTCTGCCAAAAATACTGTTGATATACCATATATGACCTCGTCTTTGGTGATTTCTCTGCCAAAAATACTGTTGATACACTGTATATATATGTATGGTTCTGGCCAACCCTTCTCCTTTGTCTTCCACGTTACGTCGTCATGCGCGGCCGTCAGTGCTCCCTCCCTCTTTCAAGGCGCCCCTTCAAATTACCATCATGCGCGGCTGTCAGTGCTCCCTTCCTCTTTCACGGAGCGCCTTTAAAATGAACATGCAACGAACAAACACCGCACGTACTGCTTTCTTTTCATTTCTGCAGCATCAAGTGCGGCCGCCAGTGCACCCTCCCTCTTTGGGGGGGGTGTTTCCAGTGCTCCCTCCCTCTTTGCTCCCCCAGCCTCCTCTGCAGGTGAGAGCTTGTTGCGCTTGTTCGTTTATATGGATGCTAGTGATGTTTCATTTTAATGGTACTACGGCCCATTAGGGGTATTTGCTCCCCCAGCCTCCTCTGCAGGTGAGAGCCTGTTGCGCTTGTTCGTTTATGTGGTTGCTAGTGATGTTTCATTTCAATGGTACTACGGCCCATTAGGGGTAATTGCAGGTAATCATCTGCAGGTAAGTGTTAGTTTTATGGGGAATTCGCACTACTTTGAAATTCACACACACACTCTCGCGCACACACACACACACACACACACACACACACACACACACACACACACACACACACACACACACACACACATACACGTACACACACAGCGTCAGCCCCTGCCTCGTCAGGTGGCTTTGGCTTTGGTGCGTTAGGGGGTGCCAGCAGTGCCCCTGCCTTTGGAGCACCAGCCGCCTCAGCTGCACGTAAGTATTATATTTAAGTGTGGTAGGAGTAAGAGCGCATTGTGTGTAGGTACTTTTGGAGCACCCACCGCCTAAGCTGCACGTAAGTAGTATATTTAAGTGCAGTAGGAGTAAGAGCGCATTGTGTGCAGATACTGTTGGAGCACCTGCCGCCTCAGCATGTAAGTAGTAAAGATCAGTATGAGATACTTTTGGAGCACCCACCGCCTCAGCTGCACGTGTGAGTTGTTAGTTATGATGAAGTAGGTGGAACAGTACGTTTGAATGTTGTGTATTGATCGTTTTTCCACCGTCTTGGCCAACTGCCCGCCGTCTCAGGTATAGCATTGTGTGTAGAAATCCCATACCCGGATTTCGATCGACCCTACAAATAAAGAAAGAGTCGCTGCCTCGACCCCACAAATAAAGAAAGAGTCACTGCCTCGACCACACAAATATAGAGTCGCTGCTGCAGGAAACTCCTGTGTGTGCGTCTTGTATATACTTGTACGGCTATGGCCCCTTGGACGCATAATGCAATGGGGAAAGGAGTGTATGCTGAGGTTCACAGTAAATTTATCTCACACACATATGCACGCTCACGCACAAACTCACACACACATACGCACACATGCATGCATGCTTGCACACGTACCCACACGTTCTGCACACACACACACGCACATACACGCACACACACATACACGCACACACACGATGCATGCTTGCGCGCACACCCTCACATTTCGCGCACACACAAACGCACACGCACACATGCATGCATGCTTGCGCACACACCCTCACGTTTCGCACGCACACACACACACACACGTACACGCACATACACACACGCACACGCACACACACGCACACACATACGACACGCAGCTCCTGCATCTACTCCTGCTGCTTCCTCTGGCTTTGGTGGCTTCTCTTTTGCGGGTACTAGCAGCGCAGCTCCCTCAGCTACCGCAGGTAAGCTCTCACAGAGATAAGCGCACGCACACACACATGCGCACAAACATATGCAAGCACACACATGCACGCATGTGTACGCATTTGTACACACGCTCAGGCGAACACTCATGAAGAAAACCCTATTCCTCTAGGCAACATATTTATCTTAATTACTCAGGCGCACACACACACGCACACACACACACACATACACACACATACACTCATACACAGACACCAACATGAACATGCACGTACACACATAAGAATCAGTGTTGTGCGTTTACGCCGTATTTCGTACTTCCATTTTCAGACCGTATATACGGTGTACGGTTATGGTACGGTACGGTCTGAAGAACTACGTACCAATATTTATACGTGGTCAAAAACCGTATAAATACTGTTCTACTCTGAATAACCGTGCACCGTACCGTATACCGTATTGGCACAACACTGATTAAAAGACACACACACACACACATGCACTCGCCCCCCCCCCACCCAAAACACACACACATACATACACTCACACAAGCACACACACATGCACACTCACACACACACACATGAACGTAGCCTCCGCCCCTTCCAGCGGTCCATCTTTCGGTGGCTTTTCATTTCCTGGTGCCGGCCCAGCTTCCTCTGCTGCTGCTGCATCTTCATGTAAGTCCCTCACGCCCAGGGATGGTTCATAAGGTCATTTTGAGGCGCTCAATACGGTAAAATACGCGTTGAATACGATACGGCGTATTATACGAATCCGCTGTACAACCCATCCCTGCTCATGCCCAATTGCTTTTTCAGGACTAGCCCAAACTGAGTATATACGCATTACATTAAGATCCTGCTAGGAGTCTCTTGCATACGGCTTATGGTAGAAAGTTTTAACTAAAAAGTTCTTTTTAGAAAGTTCTACGTACGGCTTAGATCAGCCCACTTGTAAAAGAAATTTTCTTCGCAAGCCAGCAACCCCTCCTGATCCCCAACAATTTCCCCCTCTTTGTGTGGATGACTTAACGGTGCTTTACAAAGTAGGCTATTATTCCTCAATATTGGGTGTGTATGTATGTTTATATGTGTGTGTTTGTGTGTGTGTGTGAAATTCCTCGATACATGCAGGGAGTGGTTTACGATGCTTGCGTCATTTGCTTGTACACACTCTGGCCTACTTACGCTTTCTTGCTATTTTTGGTTAACAGGCTGATCAAACATAGGGTCGTGCATGGGGTGGTCAGAACTATGCATTGGTGTAGGTGTGTATGTGTGTGGGAATGTGTGTGTGTGTGTGTGTGTGTGTGTGTGTGTGTGTGAATGTGTGTGTTACTGGGGTGGTCAGACCTATGCATTGATGTGTGTATGTGTGCGTATGTCTGTGTGTGTGTGTGTGCACGTGCACGTGTGTATGTATGTACGTGCCTGTGTGTGAGAGTGTGTGAGGGGAAGCAGATAGACATGGGATACACTGTTGTATGTTGGTGGGAGTATACCGTCATACATTGGTGGGAGTATACCGTCATACCTACCTTTGCCTGTGTGTAAATTTTACTGATGATGACATTGGCTGAGCATGTAAGACGTGGCTCTCAACTACGCATGGGCATGCAGACACGCACGCGCACATACACACGCATACACACACATACACACACATACACACACACTTACATACACACATACACACACACATACACACACATACACACACATACAAACGCACGCACACACACAATCACACACACAGCCGCCCCTGCCCCTGCGGCAAGCGCCCCTGCATTTGGCGCCGCCAGCACCTCCGCGTTCGGTGCCGCTTCCGCCGGTTCGGCCTCCGCGTCCGCACCCACACCTTCAAGCACACCTGCATTTGGTACGGGAGACACATATACGCACTCACACACAAACACACACATGCACGCACGCACGCACACACACACGCACACACACACGCACACACATACACACACGTGCATACACACACGCACACTTACATATGCACACATACACACACACACGCACACACACAAGCGCGCACACACATTCACACACACTAACACGCACGTACACACGCGCACACACATAGGCGCCCCCTCAAGCGCCCCTGCGTTTGGGGCTCCCAGCAGTGCCCCTGCTTTCGGTGCTTCTAGCGCTCCTGCGTTTGGAGCGGGCAGTGCCCCTGCTGCTGGGCCAAGCAGCAGCTCCGTGGGAGCTTCTGCAGCATCAACGGCTCCTTCCTTGTTCGGAGGCCTCGGCACTGGGGCTTCTGCCCCTGCAGGTAATCCGAGAATTCCGCAGTTGGATCATGACAGCAAAGTTTCTGCGCAGAGGCCCGGCGCTCAGGCCTCTGCCCCTCTGCAGGTACAACGCTAAGCCCAGGTTGTAACTTGCTTTAATTGACACAAAATAGAGCAGCTCTGCAGCAGCTTCTGCAACGTCAGCGGCTCCCCCCTTGTTCGGAGGCCTCGGCACTGGGGCTTCTGCCCCTGCAGGTAATCTGGGAATTCCGCAGTTGGATCATGACAGCAAAGTTTCTGCGCAGAGGCCCGGCGCTCAGGCCTCTGCCCCTCTGCAGGTACAACGCTAAGCCCAGCTTGTAATTTGCTCTCATGTACACAAAATAGAGCAGCTCTGCAGCAGCTTCTGCAACGTCAGCGGCTCCCCCCTTGTTCGGAGGCCTCGGCACTGGGGCTTCTGCCCCTGCAGGTAATCTAGGAATTCCGCAGTTGGATCATGACAGCAAAGTTCTTGCGCAGAGGCCCGGCGCTCAGGCCTCTGCCCCTCTGCAGGTACAACGCTAAGCCCAGGTTGTAATTTGCTTTCATTTATACAAAATAGAGCAGCTCTGCAGCAGCTTCTGCAACGTCAGCGGCTTCCCCCTTGTTCGGAGGCCTCGGCACTGGGGCTTCTGCCCCTGCAGGTAATCCAAGAATTCCGCAGTTGGATCATGACAGCAAAGTTTTCGCGCAGAGGCCCGGCGCTCAGGCCTCTGCCCCTCTGCAGGTACAACGCTAAGCCCAAGTTGTGACTGTACAGAGCTTGCTTTCATGTACACAAAATAGAGCAGCTCTGCGGCAGCTTCTGCAGCGTTGGTGGCTCCCTCCTTGTTTGGAGGTCTGATTGCAAAGGCTTCTGCCCCTGCCGGTGACTCGAGAAGTACGATGGATTTGTATCAGCAAATGTTCAGCAAATTGTTTACAGTCAAAGGCCTGGGCACTGGGGCCTCTGCCCTTGCATGTGATTCCAGAGCTTCACCCCAAGCATGGTTTTGGCATCCGCAACTTATCCTGCGCGCACGTGTTCGGTTTGGAGGCCTGGGCACTGGGGCCTCTGCCCTTGCATGTGATTCCAGAGCTTCACCCCAAGCATGGTTTTGGCATCCGCAACTTATCCTGCGCGCACGTGTTCGGTTTGGAGGCCTGGGCTCTGGGGTTTCTGCCCTTGCATGTGATTCCAGAGCTTCACCCCAAGCATGGTATTGGCATCCGCAACTTATCCTGCGCGCACGTGTTCGGTTTGGAGGCCTGGGCTCTGGGGTTTCTGCCCTTGCATGTGATTTCAGAGCTTCACCCCAAGCATGGTATTGGCACCCGCAACTTATCCTGCACGCACGTTTTCGGTTTGGAGGCCTGGGCACTGGGGCCTCTGCCCTTGCATGTGATTGTAATTGCAGAGTTTCACTGTATGCACATTATTGGCACCCGCAACTTATCCTGCACACACGATTCCGATTTGGAGGCCTGGCACTGGGGCCTCTGCCCTTGCATGTGATTGTAATTGCAGAGTTTTACCATATGCACATTATTGGCACCCGCAACTTATCCTGCACACACGTCTCCGGTTTGGATGCCTGGGCACTGGGGCCTCTGCCCCTGCATGTGATTGCAGAGTTTTAACCTAAGCATGGTATTGACGCCCGCAAATTATTCTGCACACACTCCTGTTTGGGGCCTGGGTGCTAGGGCCTCTGTCCCTTTGAATACGGACAACTGGCTCAGCTGGTGCAGGAACGACTGTAGTATACACAAACAGCGGATATGCGTGCACACTTACTATTAATACGGACAACTTATTTTTAGCAGAATCATTGTAAACACTGTGGGCACATCAGCAGGACGACTTTTGCTTTTTCTAGATCCTCCCTCGGTTCCAGTGTACACAAAAACGCTGCTCTGCGGCCACATCAGCAGGACGACTTTCTCTCCTAGTTCCTCCCTATTTGCTGCAAACTTTTCGTAAATGATACTTTAATGATACTTTAATTATGTGCATAGCAATCCTCCCGATTTCATTGCATGACGTTTTGCTGCATACTTTTTGCAAGTGTTTGCCTGCTGCTTTATTCTGTGCATAGCAATCCTCTGCGTGCCTCTGTGCATGGCAATGGTGCCTCTGCGTATGCAATGGTGCCTCTGCTTGCCTTTCCCTTATGCACTAGTGCCTTTGTGTGCCTCTGTACATGCAATGGTGCCTCTATGCATAGCAATCCTCTGCGTGCCTCTGTGCATGGCAATGGTGCCTCTATGCATAGCAATCCTCTGCGTGCCTTTGTGCATGGCAATGGTGCCTCTGCGTATGCAATGGTGCCTCTGCGTGCCTCTGCGTGCCTTTCCCTTATGCAATAGTGCCTTTGTGTGCCTCTGTACATGCAATGGTGCCTCTGTGCATAGCAATCCTCTGCGTGCGTCTGTGCATGGCAATGGTGCCTCTGCGTATGCAATGGTGCCTCTGCGTGCCTCTGCGTGCAATGGTGCCTCTGCCTCTGCGTGCCTCTCCCTTATGCAATAGTGCCTTTGTGTGCCTCTGTACATGCAATGGTGCCTCTGTGCATAACAATCCGCTGCGTGCCTCTGTGCGTGCTTGGTTTTGCTGGGGATGTAGCAACACGAATGTTCCGTCTTTGAAACCTGCCTGCTGCTTGATTCTGTGCATGGCAATCCTTTGCGTGCCTGTGTGCGTGCTTGTTTTTGCTGGAGATGTAGCGACACGAACGTTCCGTCTCTGAAACCTGTGTTTGAGTTTGAACTACATAGTGTTTGTAACCTCGTCTGCTGCTTTGATTTGTGCATACCCATACTCGTCTGCTGCTTTGACTTGTGCACAACTTTCTTCTGCGTGCCTTAGTGCTTTGTTAAGGTTGGCCAAAACCATGCATACGTACATATTCATGGTGTGTATACGTATTTTTAGCAGGAAATCACCGCATATATGGCCGTACATGGTGTATGTATGCAGCTCTGGCCAGCCCTAGCATTTTCGCATCTGATGCAAGCAGATTGACTGCGCCAAAATAGAGGGGGGACTTCTTCTGGTTGCACAGCAAGTGTTCTGTGCACGTCTCTTTTTGCTGCAAGCACCTAGCTTGAGCATGCCAAAACAAAGGAGGATCGCTACAATCGTGCTCGTTCTTGTCTCAACGCGCTTCATCATCGCAGTGCATCACTTTTTCAGGTTGCTGAGCGACAATGGGTTTAGTGTACGTCTCTTTTTGCTGCATGCAGCTGAAGAGGCTGGCAGCCACTTGAGATGATGCCATTTAACTGTGCCTTAACGTTGCCATGCATTACTGTCCTGTCTGTTTTGTGTACGTCTCTTTTCGCTGCAAGCACCCAGCTTGAGCATGCCAAAACAAAGGAGGATCGCAACAGTTGTGCTCGTTCTTGTCTCAGCGCGCCTCAACATTGCAGTGCGTCACTTCTGCAGGTTGCTGAGCGATTGTTTTGTGCACGTCTCTTTTTGCTGCAGGCAGCTCGAGCGCTGCATCAGGCACAGCAGCTGGATCAGCTGGAGCGCTGTCTGTGGGCACCGCTGCAGGTATGTGTGTGTGTGGGTGGGTGGGTGGGTGGGTGCGTGTGTTAGTGGGTGTGTTTTGCGTGTATATAGTATATCTGTTGGTGTGGATGTGTTTTTTGTTTGTGTGCATATGCGTATATTTGTTGGTGTGTGTGTGTGTATTGTGTGTGTGTGTGGTGTGGGTGTGGGCATAGGCGAGGGTGTACTCAGCGTCTTTAGATAAATGAGTGCATCAGCAACGAACCCAGGCAATGTGCCCTAGAACCCAATTAATTTTCTTGAACTTTCTTTCTACATTCAGCCAGGTGTGCTTGTAGAATTGGCATGCACAAGATGTTAGCTACATTAGCAATGGCGTAGAATACGCGTAAGACGTTGGCTGCATTAGAAATGGTGTGCTTGTAGAAATGGCAAGCGTAAGATGTAAGACGTTAGATGCATTTACGCTGCAGACGTGTTAACAAGATGTGGTGGCCCCATAAGATACAAAGCTGCATTTACGCTGCAGACGTGTTAACAAGATGTGGTGGCCCCATAAGATACAAAGCTGCATTTACGCTGCAGACGTGTTTACAAGATGTGGTGGCCCCATAAAATACAAAGCTGCAATTACGCTGCAGACGTGTTAACAAGATGTGGTGGCCCCATAAGATACAAAGCTGCATTTACGCTGCAGACGTGTTTACAAGATGTGGTGGCCCCATAAGATACAAAGCTGTATTTACGCTGCAGACGTGTTTACAAGATGTGGTGGCCCTCAAATACAAAGCTGCGTTTACGCTGCAGACGTGTTAACAAGATGTGGTGGCCCCACAAGATACAAAACTTAGGCTAGCTTCAGAGACTAGCTCCAGCTCCTGCGCCCTCACAGTGCCTCACCACGCATGTGGCCAGTGACCCCATCAGATACAAAACGTAAGCTGTACTAGCTCCAGATGCTGTGTGTCCCACGGTGCCTCACCACAGTGATTCATTAAATTTAAAAAGTACATTGTATGAGCTCCTGCTCCAGCTCCAGCTCCAGCTCCAGCTCCAGCTCCTGCTGCTGCTGCTGCTGCTGCTGCTGCTGCTGCTGCTGCTGCTGCTGCTGCTGCTGTGCCCTTACTGTGCCTCACACCAGTTTGTGGCCAGGAATCCATAAGATACAAAACGTACATTGTACGAGCTCCAGCTGCTTATGCTGCTGCTGCTGCTGCTGCTGCTGCTGCTGCTGTGCCCTCACAATGCCTCACATCAGTATGACTGTATCGTCTTTCCTCAACAACTCTGTAACGACTTTGATCTGTGTTCCATGAGATGTGCACTCAATTGTTTGTGCCTTTGTTTCCGACACCACCTTGCATATGAAGGTACTCCTACCACAGCAAAATACACTGCCTTATCCCCATTGTTTATGCCCTGTCGATTCTGCTGAGTCGTTATTCAAGTTCTGACAGCAACGTCTCCTTGCTCACAGGAGCTTCTAACGCAGCAGCACCAGCTGCCTTGCCCATTTTCACAACCATGTCAATAAGTTGCTCAGGTTCTGTCGGCATTATCAATGCCATCTGCTGACAGGAAATTCTGCTGCAGCAGCTCCAGCTGCCTGAACCATTTCCACTACCATGTCAATAATAATAATAATCATATTATTATTGATGTTGCTCAAGTTCTGTCGGCATTATTAATGCCATCTGCTGACAGGAACTTCTGCTGCAGCAGCACCAGCTGCCTTTACCATTTCCACTACCATGTCAATAATAATTAATAATAATCATATTATTATTGATCTTGCTCAAGTTCTGTCGACATTTTCAATGCCATCTGCTGACAGGGACTTCTGCTGCAGCAGCACCAGCTGCCTTTACCATTTCCACTACCATGTCAATAATATTAATTATCATTAATTATTATTGATCTTGCTCAAGTTCTGTCGACATTTTCAATGCCATCTGCTGACAGGAACTTCTGCTGCAGCAGCACCCCTTGCCACGCCCTGCCAGCCTTACGCCCCTGTGGCCATCAAAGGCAGGAACATCGAAGAAATTGTGAATGAATGGAGCGCCGAGCTGGAGCAGCATGCACGCTCGTTTGTCAAGCACGCATGTGAGTGTGTATAACGTCAGGGTGTCTATATGTGTGTATGTACGTGTGTTTGGTTGCATGTGTGTGCACGTTGTGCTTGTGTATGTGTGTGTGCGTGTGTGTGTATGTACGTGTGTTTGGTTGCATGTGTGTGCACGTTGTGCTTGTGTATGTGTGTGTGCGTGTGTGTATGTGTGTGTGCGTGGTTGCATGTTCATGTGCGTGTGCGTGTGCCTTTGTGTGCGCGTGTGCATGTTCATGTGCGTGTTTGTCTATTATTCCCTCAGGTGTGCACCAAATTTATTGTACCTGCATTGAAATAGCAGGAGCAGCATGCATGCTCTTTTGCAAAGCACATAAGTGTGTCATAAAATGCGTCAGTGTTTGTGTTGGATGGTGGTGTGCAGTAGAGTCTTTGCTGCACACTCAAGCAAGGAAATTGCAAGGGGGTTTTGTAAAGCTAGAGGGTATAACAATAGAGCAGCACGCATGCGCGTTTAATAACGCCGTTTGTAAAGCTAGAGGGTTTAACAATAGAGCAGCACGCATGCGCGTTTTATAACGCCGGTACTTTGCAGACGTTGGAAGAGTTTACTTTCAATTTGCGAAATTGGCTGTTTGAGTTTGATATCCATTGCAGACGCTGGAAGAGTTCACTTTCAGTTTGCGAAATTGGCTGTTTGAGTTTGATATCCATTGCAGACGTTAGAAGAATTCACTTTCAGTTTGCAAAATTGGCTGTTTGAGTTTGATATCCATTGCAGACGTTGGAAGAGTTCACTCTCAGTTTGCGAAATAGGCTGTTTGTAGGGTTGGCCAGAACCGTATATACACACCGTATATGACCGTATATATGGTGATTTCCCTGCAAAAAATACCGTATACACACCGTGTATGTATGGTTATGGCCAACCCTAGCTGTTTGAGTTTGATATGGAAGTACTCATGATTTAAATCTTTGGCTTCCCAATGATTGGGAGCAATGCTTGTGGGATTTTGTCAGTGAGGGACACACGCACATACGCACACATACAGACGCACTCACTCACACACTCACTCAGTCATACACACACACTCACACACACATACCCAAAGTGTGTGATTTGAGGCCTGGGTAACGGACACACACCATTACACACACACATACGCACGCATATCCAAAGCGTGTGATCTGAGGCCTGGGCTAAGATGCTTGCTGCCAAGTATTGATGAGGGCTGAGGGTAGAGCTGCTGCACACAAACACACACACACACTCACACACACACACACACACACACACACAAACACACACACACACTGCAGCTGCCCTTGCTGCTTGGGACCGCCACATCCTGTCCAACCGCCACGCGCTGTTAGAGGTGGAAGGAGAGCTGAAGCGTGTGAGTGCGGGCCAGGACGCACTGGAGCGCAAGCTGTATATGCTTGAGACACACCAAAAGGTGAGGAGTGAATGTGATTTGTGTGTGTGTCTTTGTGTAGGGCGTTCTCCTGGCATTTTTCACATGCTTGAGACGCACCAAAAGGTGAGGAGTGTATGTGGTTGTGGTTGTGTGTGTATGTCCTTGTGTCAGCAAAAGGGGAAGGGGATCTGAAGCGCGTGAGTGCGGGCCAGGACGCACTGGAGCGCAAACTGTATATGCTGGAGACGCACCAAAAGGTGAGGGGTGTATGTGATTGTGTGTGTGTCTGTGTAGGGCGTTCGCCTGGCATGATTCACATGCTTGAGACGCACCAAAAGGTGAAGAGTGTATGTGGTTGTGGTTGTGTGTGTATGTCCTTGTGTCAGCAAAAGGGGAAGGGGAGCTAAAGCGTGTGAGTGCGGGCCAGGACGCACTGGAGCGCAAGCTGTATATGCTGGAGACGCACCAAAAGGTGAGGAGTGTATGTGGTTGTGTGTGTCTTTGTGTAGGGTGTTCTTTTGGCATTTTCAAGTCCTGTACATGCTTGAGGCGCACCAAAAGGTGAGGAGTGTATGTGGTTGTGTGTGTGTCCTTGTGTCAGCAAAAGGTGAGGAGTGTATGTGAGTGTGTGTGTCTTTGTGTCATTAAGAGGTGAGGCGTGTATGTGTTTGTGTGTGTGTTTGTGTCAGCAAAAGGTGAGGAATGTATGTAATTGTGTGTGTGTGTTTGTGTCAGCAAAAGGTGAGGAGTGTATGTGAGTGTGTGTGTCAGCAAAAGGTGAGGAATGTATGTTATTGTGTGTGTGTGTGTTTGTGTCAGCAAAAGGTGAGGAATGTATGTATTTGTGTGTGTGTATGTCGTTGTGTCAGCAAAAGGTGAGGAGTGTGTGCGTGTGTGTGTAGGCCCTCTGGTCATTAATGCACGTCCTGTGCATGCTGGAAACGCACCTTCAAAATGTGAAAATTGTGTATACCTATGTACAATGTACAAGGGTGTAATTGGCTCTGGCATGCGGACAAGATAGGCTGAAGTGCATGAGCTTAACAAACTGGAGTTGCACCTGTGACAAGTATGCCACACACACGCACTTTCAGACACACGTACACAAGCGCGTGCGCACGCACACGCGCGCACGCACACACATACACAGATACACACACACGCACGCAACCGCACACGCACGCACATTTTTGTGATGCACATCGTTGACCCTAGCGCACACTGTTATTTCTGGAAAAAAACATCTACGTGTACACACACACACATGCAATCGCACACGCACACACATTATTGTGATGCACATCGTTGACCCTAGCGCACACTGTTATTTATGGAAAAAAGACATCTACGTGTACATGCACACACACACACACACACACACACGCACACACACACGCAATCGCACACGCACACACATTATTGTGATGCACATCGTTGACCCTAGCGCACACTGTTATTTCTGGAAAAAAGACATCTACGTGTACATGCATACACACACACACGCACACACACACACATGCAATCGCACACGTACACACATTATTGTGATGCACATCGTTGACCCTAGACACACACTGCTAGTTCTGGAAAAAAAGACATCTACGTGTACAAACACACACACGCGCGCACACACACACTTATTTGCACACACTTAATCGCACACACACTTATTTGCACACACACTTACTCGCTCACATAGAAGTGCACCAATTGCCATAACCAGCTTTTAAGTAAAGCCCCCAACATGGTGTTACGCTGATACATGCATGCAAGCTCATGCACACTGCATCTACGTACACACAGGAAGTGTACGATGCCCTGGCCAGCAGTGACGTAGCGGTTCCTCCATCTTTGACACAGATACACGCATGCCATCTTTGACACAGATACACGCATGCCATCTTTGACACAGATACATGCATGCCATCTTTGACACAGATATACGCATGTAAGCTCGTACACACTGCATCTACGTACACACAGGAAGTGTACGATGCCCTGGCCAGCAGTGGCGTAGCGGTTCCTCCATCTTTGACACAGATACACGCATGCCATCTTTGACACAGATACACGCATGCCATCTTTGACACAGATACATGCATGCCATCTTTGACACAGATATACGCATGTAAGCTCGTACACACTGTACGTACGTACGCACAGGAAGTGTTCGATGCCCTGGCCAGCAGTGACGTAGCGGTTCCTCCATCTTTGACACAGATACACGCATGCCATCTTTGACACAGATACACGCATGCCATCTTTGACACAGATACATGCATGCCATCTTTGACACAGATATACGCATGTAAGCTCGTACACACTGTACGTACGTACGCACAGGAAGTGCACGATGCCCTGGCCAGCAGTGACGTAGCGGTTCCTCCATCTTTGACACAGATACATGCATGCCATCTGTGGCACAGATACATGCATGCCATCTTTGGCACAAATACACGCATGCAAGCTCGTACACACTGTACGTACATACGCACTACATACGCACAGGAAGTGCACGATGCCTTGGCCAGCATTGAAGGAGAGGCGGAGCGACTACTTGCTCCAGAACGGGGCCTCCTAGATGCAGGTATAACAAAAGCGCTGGGTGTACGTAAAATATAAAAAGGATTCAGGGATTACGTTTTGCATCATACTGCAATTAGGAGCAGCTACCTCTTAAACGCAGGTACCTCTTAAACGCAGGTACTATGATGATGCAGCTCTCAGAGTCGCAGGTAGATGTTTTAGGTGACGACTTGTGTTATTGCAGTTTATTCCCAAAGAGAGAAACAGATCCATCAGGAAAACCAAAAGACACTGGAACTAACTAACAGCTGGACTGCCTGATTCCTAACACTACTTTTGCTCCAGAGCAGGGCCTTTAGACACAGGTATTCACAAAGGGGTTAAAATGAAATGCAGGGATACTTAACATTTCACATCATACTGCGACTAAAAGCAGGGCCTCCCCAGAGGCAGGTACTAAAAAAGTCGTGCCTCCCAGATGCAGGTACTTTAAGTCGTGCCATTTGAACACAGGCGTGCACGCTGCTAGAACTACCAAGGAATAAAACCACGGCAGGCAAAATCCTGCTCGGCCTCTATGAACCTTAAACACTTCGCCAGAATGGCTCTTGGTATGCAAGCACTGTGTGCGTTTGCTCTTATAATGCTCGGTGCTGTAAAGGGCTTGGTTTGAATGTCACTGATTAAAGCCCGTGCTTAGCTAGTTCACAGTTCTGTGTACAGCTACTGTGCAGCTTCTATATCTATAATAGCCAGTGTGCCGGTTCAGTGTAATTAGTCTCAGTAAGCACTTACACTGTCGCCACGTGCGTCAGCTCTGAATTTGCTTAGCTCAGATGTTTGATCTGTACATAAGGAAATCATCTCACACCACTCTTGTCACCGTCATCTGTTTTGCTCTGAAGGTCGTTTGGCTCAGATGTTCGATCTGTACATAAGGAAATCTTCTCACACCACTCTCGTCACCATCATGTGTTTTGCTCTGAAGGTCGTTTGGCTCAGATGTTTGGTCTGTACGTAAGGAAATCTTCTCACACCATTCTCGTCACCATCATGTGTTTTGCTCTAAAGGTCGTTTGGCTCAGATGTTTGATCTGTACATAAGGAAATCTTCTCACACCACTCTCGTCACCATCATGTGTTTTGCTCTGAAGGTCGTTTGGCTCAGATGTTCGATCTGTACATAAGGAAATCTTCTCACACCACTTTCGTCACCGTCATGTGTTTTGCTTTAAAGGTCGTTTGGCTCAGATGTTTGATCTGTACATAAGAAAATCCCCCCGCACCATTCTCGTCACCATCATGTGTTTTGCTCTAAAGGTCGTTTGGCTCAGATGTTTGATCTGTACATAAGAAAATCCCCCCACACCATTTTAATCACTGTCGTGTGTTTGGCTTCCTGTTGTGCGTGGGGGAGCTTTTCAAAGTCTGTGCGTGAACGTAATTACCCAGGCAGAGATGTTTGCACACGTACATGGTCCCGTTTGCTCATGTCAGCTTGATTTGATGACATGCAGATGCTCGCGAAAGGAACCGGCTGCACGCGCGATCTGAGGCTGCACTTTGCTTATGTCTGCTTAGTTTGATGACATGCAGATGCTCGCGAAAGGAACCGGCTGTACGCACGATCTGAGGCTGCGCTTTGCTTATGTCTGCTTAGTTTGATGACATGCAGATGCTCGCAAAAAGGGACCGGCTGCACGCGCAATCTGAGGCTGCGCTTTGCTTATGTCTGCTTAGTCTGATGACATGCAGATGCTCGCGAAAGGGACCGGCTGTACGCACGATCTGAGGCTGCGCTTTGCTTATGTCTGCTTAGTTTGATGACATGCGGATGCTCGCAAAAAGGGACCGGCTGTACGCACGATCTGAGGTTGCAATCTGTTTATGTCTGTTTAATTTAATGACGTGCAGATGCTCGTGAAAGGGACCGGCTGTACGCACGATCTGAGGCCGTCAGTGCAGCGCTGATGACATTGGGGGAGGACTTGCATGCAACAGTGAGTAACTTTGTACATTAGATAGTATATTGAATGCTAGCAATCTCATGAGTGGCTGTGTATGTGAGCAGTTTCATGAGTGGCTGCCACTCATAAGATTGCTCACACACACAGCCACTCATGAAACTGCTCACATACACAGCCACTCATGGATCACTCACATACACAGTCACTCATGATATTGCTCACACACACATCCACTCATGAAACTGCTCACATACACAGCCACTCATGAAATTGCTCACGTACTCTGTGATGTGAGCAGTTCCATGAGTGGCTGTGTATGTGAGCAATCTCGTGAGTGGCTGTGTATGTGAGCAAGTCAATGAGCAGCTTTGTGTGTGTATAATCTCACGAGTGGCTTTGTACCTCCTGTCTGTGCTGGCTTCTGTACGTGTTTGTGTGGTGTGAGTGCGTAGGATAGAAATGCAGGCTTAGACTAATTTGCACCCTGTCACACACGCGCTCCTCAACCATTCTCTGCAATCAAAAAAGCTTGCAAAAGAGCACACCGCCTCTTCAGTTCTCTTTAGTTTGCATGAATGCATTATTGCTTACCATGATCGCATACTTGCCTGTGTTCGCTTCAGTGTGGGAAGGAACAAACCTCTGTTCGTTCCTGCAGGTGAACGTTCGTCCCACAAATTGTTGTATATATTGTGCAGATATTTGATTCTTACATTTGTTACATTTGTAAACCACGCGACATACCATGTTCGTTTCAGTGTAGGAAAGAACAAACCTCTGTTCGTTCCTGCAGGTGAACGTTCATTGTCATGTCTTACATTTGTAAACTACGCAACATACCATGTTTGTTTCAGTGTAAGAAAGAACAAAGCTCTGTTCGTTCCTGCAGGTGAACGTTCATTGTCATTTCTTACATTTGTAAACTACGCGACATACCATGTTCGTTTCAGTGTAGGAAAGAACAAAGCTCTGTTCGTTCCTGCAGGTGAACGTTCATTGTCATTTCTTACATTTGTAAACTACGCGACATACCATGTTCGTTTCAGTGTAGGAAAGAACAAAGCTCTGTTTGTTCCTGCAGGTGAGCAACATGGGTGATATATATATATATATATATAATATATATATATATATATATATATATATATATTTGTTTCCATA
>Ga0307968_1001472_pt1 | contig 19218 bp, 18 predicted proteins | sample OrgLakmetagen650_FD_201834 | JGI IMG/M metagenome (GOLD analysis project Ga0307968, IMG submission 201834) | Saline water microbial communities from Organic Lake, Antarctica - #650 | ecosystem: Environmental > Aquatic > Non-marine Saline and Alkaline > Saline | place: Antarctica: Organic Lake...
CAGTGAGTATCAGTACCTTTCTTGACACCCAGGAGTTTTTTCAGGAAGCCAAGATGAAGGACGTGTGCACGGGTGGTTACTGAGGAATCATATGTCAGTGAAAAAGTGGCCCATACTTGACATCCATACAGGCCAGCTGTCAAAGCGAAAACCTGGAAAAGCCACAACATGGCATGTTTTCTGTGTGTGATACCCTTGCTAGAACCGGTTCTGTAAACTCTAGCTACGGCGAGCCTCAAGTTGTCTGCCATCTTCTCAGCTGCTGTGTGCATACTTCCATCACGAGTGAGAGTGATTCCAAGGTATTTGAAATGAGTGACAAGTTCTAGAGGTGTGCCATCGTACGTGAAGGTGGGAATCGCAGAAGTATCTTTGCTGAAGAAGACCATAACTTTTGTTTTGTCAGTGTTGAGCTTGAGTCCCTTGAAACGTGTGCAGTTGTGGAAATTGTTTAGCTGGAACTGTAGACATTCAGCTGTGTTTAAAGTGAAAGCAATGTCATCAGCATAATCACAATGAGGGACCTGAACTGAATCCAAGGCAGTGGCAGCACCTCTCTGCACGGTCAAGAATCTGTCAATGTCATTGGTATAAAGGGAATACAGAAGGGGACTCAGAGGGCAGCCCTGTTTCAAGCCTTTGTTGGGGAAGTTTTGTCGCCATTAATAAGAAGGTAGAGGCATCCTGTGTACATGTTTCTTGAAAGGCTTCAGAGTGTGAGTGTTGTAGATGATGCCGCCCACTGAGAGTAGCTGCCCTGAAAGCCTAGTGGCTTGTGGTCAGGCCAGACTCTTCGGGGTCGCGGGTTCGAATCCGCCTGGTACTAGCGTGAGTACTTCGCTGTCCGACAGCTCCGTCTCCATTTCCTTAATCCATACTTGCGGTGGTATCACCCTTGGGCAGCCTTTTCTATGGTGCCGCCCACACCCAAAAGGATGATGTGGAGAGTAACGGAGGCTCCTTGGAGAATGTTGCAGAGTTCTTTGTGCTGTTCCTTTGCTGCATTCAGCTGGTTCTGAGGTCTGGTGTCTTCACAATACTTAATTTTGACAAGGTGGATGTCACGCCGAGGTTTGCTGAGGTCTTTAGGTCGGTGCTGTCTGGGGTTGGTGGCTCTACTGGTGGCTGACGGTGCTGCTGGGGTGCTCCCTAAAATACATGAAAGAACTTGTGCAGCATGTTGTGGCAGTCCTTACAATTGAACTCGCCAGGCTTCTATGCATCAATAGCTTTTAAAACGCATTCACGTAATTATCAGACAGGCAAGTAAATCTACTATAAAGTAAGAGATGCACACACCACTACTATCAAATTGGTAATGTTAAAAAACTAAATAGAGTGTTGAGTAGAGTGTAAGAAACACCTTTTCTTATACTCACGCTATGCTGACAAGGTAAGGTAAGGTTACATCACTATATTTGCCTCAAAGGGCATCTCAGCGAAAGTTAGGAAAAAGCCTGAAACTACACCTGGCTAACAAAAGAAACGTAAGCTAGAGGATATAAACACTATGCTGAAAAGATTAGAATCCTGAAGTCCACAAAAACAAGAAATAGTTTTCCAGACCTTGTCTACACGATTTGCAAGGCTCCCTAAAATGTTTAAGTGCTTGCGCTTGCCCCCTTTGTGTTGCTGAGCAGCAGAGCAAGTAGCCAAAACAGCAGCTTTAGCACATGCTTGATCATGATGATTGGGCCGCAAATCTATTCTCCCGAGTTCTTTGAAACTCTCCACGGCCTCCAAAACACTGCTGGGCACAATATTACATTCAAGAAATTCAACTCGTTTGATGCCTGTGAAAAAGGTAGCTAGACTGGACACATTGTTCGCCTTGAGCTCTTTAAATGCAAAATTCAAGGCCTGAATGCTCACAAACACAGGAACTTGCTTAAATGCTTATAGACACTAAATACATCACCGATCAAACAATGTTTCTATGTGTACAGATAAAGAAGGTGACGTAGCCAGCCTGAGTAAGGCAGCTAGAAATCTTTCTGGATCATATGAGGGATCAAGATAAACTGTTCTGACATGCATGGCAACTAGCAAAGGCAGAAGAGAAGGGTCAGGAAAAGCAGTGAATCTGTCAACAAATCCCAGGGAAAGCTTTTTTAACGATTGAGATCAAAGCTCACTCACTTGGCAATGATTGCATTGCAAGACCTGCAGTTTTGAGCAGCCCTGCACCATTGCATTCAAACCTGAGGCATTATCATTGCTATCCAGGTAGAGCGCTGATAGAACGAACAAACTTTGGAGCGGTGCCAAGTTGTGAATGGATGCAAATTCAATTGTGAGGAAAAGGAGACGTGAGGTGTTTTATCCTCGTAGCACCCTCTGGTTTCAGATAAACAGACTTATTTTATATGCTTGGAATTGCAATTGAAAGCAAGCCAAGGACTCGTAGAACAGCTGACCATTCGGGTGTGGATAGCACCTGATGGCCATGTGCTTCAAGTTGGAAAAGACTCCCTGGAGGCGCCGAACAAGCCTGGCGGCATGGGCATCAGTAATTGCGCATTCATCCTGTGGCAGCGGAAATGTGTGTGAAATTGGTCAGGAAGAGAGAGACGCAATACACAGGAAGAGATTGTGTGACCACAAAATTACGCAAGACAACTTTCATGCATTATCAACATCAAGACATGACAGTTATTCTTTGCTCATACTTACGTCAAGTGTGAGTGTGGTAATCTGTGGGAGCCGCATCATGTCTGGACCCTCTAGAGAACGCGTGGCATGCCACAGAAAGGCTCGCTGGAGCTGCAGGAGCATATTTAGGCAATGCCTCTCTTCCTGGCTTGGCCAATCTTCCTCCTCAAGCTCTTCCTCCTCCTCTGAAAGTGCAAGGCCAGCAACCACCAATTCATAGATAGGGGCTCTCCTTGGCACAGATGCTAGCTGAGTGGCCATGCTCGCAAACTGCTCCTCGTCTTGCTGCAGTATCAGTTTTTGCGCAATTGAAGTGTGCAGGGTCAGCCATAAAATGGATTGCGCAAAACCAGGAGGGAACAGCTAATGTAACTTTTGAGCTTTCTGTCCTTCTAGTTTGCAAGATACAAGAAAACATACATACAATGTGACACAAACACGCGCGAATATTCACACACACACTTACACGCACAAACAAACAAACACACACTTTTACACACACGCACACATTCAATATGATGCTTTATATATATAACAGCAATCACAATGGCTCAAAGGTAAATTTAAACGTGTTGCGTGTAACGTGTTACCTGTGGTAAAGAATGGCAGGGCTCAGATAGCAAGTACACATGCACAAGCATAAGCAACGCACGCGCATCGGACAGGTAGGGAAATTTTCTGGGTGCCTATGTGTGCATAGATGTACATTGGTGAATGTATGAATGTATAATAGCAATCTCTCACCTGCATCAAACAGGCTGTAGAGGAATGGACAGCAGTGCACGTGTGGAAGAGCGCTGCCCTGCTGGCCCGGCAATCTGCGTGCCTGGTCATCTGGTAAGCTGGAGAACCTGTCTGGGCTAGTGATCATTGTGGTTGAAGAGAACGTGGATTGCATGGGGAGCTTGCAGAGGCAATTACAGTACGGGATCCACTTCACACAGGATCCACTTCACCCAACCTTGGAGCCAGAATATGACATGTAAAAGTTGTGATAATTGTTGTTGTAGCACCAGACTTGTAGTACCTGCAAAAAAACCCTTGGAAAGGGGAAAAAGGCACAACGCTGTTTATGACATTGCATCACTTTATAAAACCAGCAAAAAAAATTAAGCATCTGCCAGGACCAGCCGACCGCATTATTTCAAAGAGGGGATCATCATCTGTGTGTTTTGGGCACATGAACTTCATGTTGCTGAATATCTGTCAAACTGAGGACACCAAGGCAAATAACATTTTACATAAACTCGTGTGTGAGGAGCAGCACATGCACAACGAGAAGGTCTGGAACATCAAACATGGTCTGGTTCATCAGTCTTTTGCTGCGGGCCCTGCTGCTAGATGAACTCAGAAACACGATTAAATGATTGGTTGAACTAACACTGTGATGATCGGTGCCCGTGCGAAAAAAATGATGTGGTTCTCAATTTAACCGCCTAACTGTTTAATCATTACATACAAGAGGTTACAGATTAACCATCAGTAAAAAAATCCGACTAGCTAGTCTAATCATCATACACCTTTTTCTGATTACATCACGCTGTTTCAAAGCCCCTCTGCAAAATTGAAGTGAGTGAAAATGGAATGGAATCAAACGGAAATGGAGAGAAATAAATTGAACTCTTTGCAGTGCCAAGAGCAATTCAAAAAAAAAGGAAAAGAAAAAAATACGCAGGCAGTTAAAAACCACTCCCCACATTAATTAAGGAAAAGGAGCCATTTTGGTACCAGGTACCGTGAAGCTCCTCCACCAAAAGAAAAAAGATCAATGGGGATCAGGGTTGATAGTAATGCTGGAAAGGGCACGTCTGGTATGAACGAGTTTGGCAGCGTAATTGACAGAATGAACATGAAGCCTGGAAGCAAGTTTCTTAACTCTTTAAGCTTTAAGAATCAAGACCCAGCTCCTTAATAGACTCCAGGGTGTGATTGTTGTACATGGTGCCACCCACTCCCAAAAGGATGGTGTAGAGTAACGGAAGCTCCTTAAAGGGTGGAGCAGAGGCCTTTGTGCTGTTCCTACGCGGTGCTCGGCTGGTTCTGCGGTCTAATGTCCTCACAGTACTTGATCTCGATGAGGTGAATATCACGTTGGAGAACGCTTTGGCAGTTTTCCATTCAGCCTCATAGTTTTAGGGGTTAAAGCCATAGTTTTAGGGTTTAGGGTTAGGGTTAGGATTAGGGTTAGGGGTAGGATTAGGGGGTTAGGGGACCAAAACTATGATCAGGTTGGATTTGAAATTATAGGAACTGTAACACAAAACTGTAATTATAGCGACTATTTCTCGCCAGCATGAAATACTAATACCGATAGGTATTCATGAATGATCAGTGGAATTCTGAAGAAATGGAAGCAATGTGGGATTGTGCAAACCCGTAGTTATTATGGGTGCCTGGTAGCAGGTCACGTGTGCGTGGGCGTCCGTATCTCAGTTTTTGCCCCATATCTCTGCATCACTTCAGTCTGAGTATGCAGAAAATAAATAAATAATACCTCAATTGAGTTACGTGTCCAAACATTTGAGCATTATTGATCACACTCCTCTGACTGAACCCTAGATATAATCTGCTGTGCGATGATCTGCTGTGCAATGATAGTTCGTTGTGATGGCTCAGCGGAACAAAAGATTTGAGCACATCGTCGGAAAGTCCTGACGCTTTAATTTTTTTGTTCCGCTGCGCTATCACAACAAACTTTGCGATGGCGTTTGGGGTGTCCAACTGGCCCGTTCTGGCCCGTTCCTCCACCGATTTCTGGTGCATTGTGTAGATTAGAAGAAATTATGACATCCTGCGTCGAGCGCGGGGCAAACCGTGGGCTGGGCGCGGAGATATTGGCCGGGAAAGATGGCATCAATATCTGGAGTAGTCTCTAAGATGAGGTTTATAGAGGTTTTACAGGCCCAGATGAAGCGCCCCCGGCCAGAAAACACATCGGCTTTACTTATTATAGTCCCTTATGCCAGGCCAGCATCAGAAATGCCATTTCTGCTCCTCGGTTTTGGCCGGGGGTTCAACAGACGAGAAACCGAACGCGTTTTGCGGCCCCGATAGACCACGCACATGGATATCAGTTTAGTGAATTTTCACGCCGACTTCCAGGGCGTACGGTGCAGTGTCTGAGCCGCAGTGACATCGCACAGGCTTGAGGTCACATTTTGCTGCCAACTTCGGATCGGTCAGGGGAGTGTGAGCATTGATTGGCGATCAGTATATTTAGAGAAATGAGATATGAGCGAAAATTTGCAGCTCAGAGCTCCCCCAACGTACGATTGTGCTGCCGCGATCCTTTTTCGTAATAGTTTTAATATTATATGTTGGCTGCCCTCTCAAAGCCCCGTGCATTCTGTTTAGCCAGGCGAGTCTCAACCACCACCCAAGCAATCACCACTCAAATGCCTGCCCCCTACACCCAAAGTGCTGACTTGGCAAATGGAGTCAAGATTCCCAAGCTTGGTTTAGGGACGTGGTACGTCCCATAAACTTGTCGCACACAAGCTTGTCCGCATCTTGTGCATAGCTGGATTATTTTGCAGCTGCATCTGCCTGAAGGTATAGAATTGAGTTATCCTGCAGGGGTGTAGAGCAGTGCATAAAGGCTTGTTTGCATTTGAGGCCGAAGTTCATACTGAAGTCTTGTGGCACCATATCGCATTTCACTGTGGGGACATTTTGCGTAACATTGAAGCCACAGCACAGTTATCATCGTGTCATATAGCTCTTTGTCTACTGCTCAATTGAGACGGACTGCTGGGTACGCACGACCACAATGCACACTGTTGCAGGAAAATGTCAGGGCCAGAGGCCAGGGAGGCTTGTCTCGCTGCTGTAAGTGCGAACGTCTGTGACATTTTACCCCACTGTGAAGTGCATGATGTTTTCCAGGATTCCATTGTGAAGCACATGATCGCCATCATAATTGAGGTTTACTTCCTCTGTCATCACCACATTACGAAGCATTTTGAGGCCCTGACTTGCCCTCTGACCAGGGCAAGCATCAACTTTCCAAATTAAATCCTGTACCTGCATTCACTGGAGCAGGTACGCATGGGGTACCGGCATTTGGATTGCGCACCAGTGTACAACAATGAAAAAGAGGTGAGAATGGGCGCTCCTTACATCTGGCCAGTAGCAACTGCGTACAGTGACTGCCTCTTAAATCATATGGTGCAGAATATCAGCTCATACGTGCTGAACAAGCTTGTTCATCCATTTTCGCTCACCACACCGGACAGGTCGGCGACGCTTTGCAGACACTGTTCAAGGAGGGCACCATCAAACGAGAGGATTTGTTCATCACCTCCAAAATCCTCAACTCCAAGGACATCAAGGAGGGCATCAACAAGACCCTCTCCGACCTGCAGGTACTGACGAACTATTGAGCCGGTAGTGCCTTTGCGCACAAAGCAAACCATCAAGAGCTCTCACGCATGTGTATTAAAGGTTTCAAAATGAGGCTGCCTTGAAGCATGATGGCACGCTAGAGTGTTAAACACTTCAAAACAGAGCCTGCTAAGCAGAGTTATATATATAATAAGCTAAAGGTGTGGGTTTCTTGCTCATCATGGTCAAAGCCGATGGAGCCTGCCTATTGCAGTTGAACAAATTTATCAGTGCTTGGATAGCTGACGATTTCGTTCTTGCTGATCAAATGTGTAACTAAAAGCACTAGCGGCTAAACAGGATGCAATGTATATGTGTGGTCCAAACTTGCAGCGCGCACATATACACATGTACTCATACAAACACACGTGCACACACACGCACACACACATACGCACACACATAAGCACACATGCAACACGCACGCGTGCCCTGCAGTTGAGCTACCTTGACCTGTACCTCGTCCACGCCCCTGCTTCTGCTGTCCCTGGGCCCACAGTCACACCTCCCCTCATTGACCAGTGGCGCGTGATGGAGGAGTTGCACGATAAGGTAGGAGGGACAGACAATTTCTGTCTTTTCTAGGGCTGGCCAGAACCATATTTTTGTAGGTATGTACGGTGTATATACGGTAATTTTGGCAGGGAAGTCACCATACATACAATTATACACGGTGTGTATATACAGATCTGGCCAACCTTAGTCTTTTCCATTTGTAAACTAGTGGCGTGCGATGCATGAAAGGGCCTCTGGGGGAGGGACAGCGCCTGCTGCTCTGCACAAGTGTTTCTTTGGCGTGCATGTGCGTGTGTGTATGTGTGTGTGTGTGTGTGTGTGTGTGTGGCTAAAGAGTTGTGCAATGCTGCACCTGTTTCTGCTCTCATCCCCAGAATCCTGTGGAGCCTGTGGTCTAATTCACGATTACCATACCTTAACGTACTCAACCTGCACCCCGAATTTCAAAAGTATCTCGAATCCCGCACTTTCCCGCACCCCAATTATCAGTATGTTTTGCCCCTTCTGCTGTCATCCGGCAGGGCTTCAAGCCCTGTTCTGCACCAGCGAGCTTTGAATGAAAGAAGGAAAACATCCCCAAGGGAGTAGGAGATTCATCGTGCCGTTTGCATGTTAGTTAGCTTAACGCTCTTTGTCCCACTGCCCTATGCCAAATTCTGCTTCTGCTTCTTCTCGCCCCTGTCACTGCTGCTGGCGCTCTCCTTGCTCTCCTCGCTGCTGCTGCTGCTGCTGCTGGGTGCCTTGCTTGTGCTTGCACGTGCTGATGGTGCGGTTTGGATGGGATTGCGCTCAGCCTCATCGTAGGCCGTTCCTCTGCGCCCTAATCCCCCAGCAAGCAGCATGTCAGGGGGGGGGGACATATGAACTAAATGGCTAAAAAACTAGAAAAGCTTAAAATGGTGGAAGGCTGAGTTTGCTGCCGTCAACCAAAAAAGCCTGCAAGCAAGCAGTGGAGGCAGTTGCAAGGGAGTGCCCCTTGTGTTTATGTAAAAGCAGACGTCCAGGCCTGAAATACCGGTTTACGCATTAGGAGAATTTATGTATCGATGCAGTTTTGTCTTTGCCCTCACGTCTTTGCTGTTGAGTGCGGCCAGTGATTACCAGTGCCGTTTAAGTGCATCATATGTGAATCACATAATACGACTGGATGTTTTTGTGTATTCCCTGCTGAAACTGCCGTGTGTAAATAAATTTACACACTGTATTTACGTACATATACATGTATGGACCTGGCCGCCCGGATCGTGGTTAATCGTAGTAGTATAGAGGAGGTGCGTTCTCTATGCAATTTAAAAAGGATGCTTGCACTTGCAGGATGGCTCGTGTTTATATGTACGCACAGTATGCTGATGTATGTCCCTGCTAATAAAAACAGGGCATGCACTTCATGTCTACAGTTTTGGCCAAACTTTCGCTCAGTCGGCTGACGTCCTCCTGCGTCGCTGTCTGCATTTTCACAAAATGGTGGGATTCATGAAATACATATTGGCCAAGCATGCCACACGAGGCTTGGTGCACAGACATGGCTGTATAACAATATAGCAAAGCTGCCACAGGAAACCAAGCACAGCTCCCTCAGGAAGAAGGGGGTTCAGTCTCTTGGCACTAAAAACGAAATTTTATGCTTGCGACACCAGCACAGGATTCATGCTTCAGAACGAAACCACCTCAAGACCCGATCCTTTCTGTGCACCTCAAACCTGCTTCCTGGTGTTGCTTGCTCACTTACTGTGCAGGGCCTGGCAAAGTGCATCGGAGTCAGCAACTTCTCCAACAAGAAGCTTGCTGGCATTCTGGAGCAGTGTCGTGTCAAGCCTCATGTGCACCAGGTAAGCGAGAGCTGCTGAACCCTCGCCACAAGTGCATGTGCGTGATAGTACACATGATTAAGCAAGTATGTACATGCTCTCTCTCTCTCACTCTCACTCTCACTCTCTCACTCTCACACACACACACACACATACACACGATACCAGTTTGGTGCCATCGCCGTTTTTCCTCACAGGTGGAGGCTCATTGCAACTTCCGCAACGAGGAGCTGCTTAAGTTTAACACTGATGCTGGCATTCATGTGACGGTGGGTGCTGGATCATTGTCGATGAACTGTGTGTGTGTGTAGGTGTGTGGATGTGTGTGTGTGTGAAAGTGTGTTAAAATGGGTGTGTTAGAATGGGTGTGAATGTGTGTTAGAATGTGTGTGTTAGAATGGGTGAGAGAAACGTTTTGAGCTGTTGGAAGGTTGGTGTAGTGGGGGTGAGTAATATGGAGAGCGGTTAGAAGCTGGCAGTGACAGTAAACCTGCTGCGTATATATGAAGAAGGTCACGAACATGAGCGACAAGGGGGCCAGCGCTCTGTCCGGTGTTGGGTTCAAGCTCGTAGTGGGCCCTTTGTTCATTTGTGGTAAGGTTGGGTTGGTGCCAAAGGACCGGTACAGAACTTTTAGGCTTACTTATATGGAATGTGCTGTAGGATAGTGGAGGTGTGCAGAGTTTGCAGCTTCTGCCGTGTTTCTAAATTGTCTTTAAAAATATGGCAATGGGTACCCATCAGCGGTGCCGCTTCTTTTGAGGACCCTCTGTTTAAATGTGAATTTAAGGAGTGATGAAGGACTAAGCAGAATCACGAGCCAAAAACTAAAATGCAAGCTGTGCAGGCAGTAGGAATGTCACTCCCCACTTGAATTAGGAAAAGGTACCACCGGGGTATCAAGTGCTGTAAATCTCCTCCACCACAAAGAGGACGAAAAATCACTGGGAATGGGGCTTAACAATCCTTGCAGCCGCCCCATGCCCTCTGCACTCCATGCATCGAGTGAGCGCAGACTGTGTGTGACTTGTCTTGGGTACATCAATACATCTGGATTTCTCTTAGCAATGCTTTAATGGCATAGACTGTGTGTGGCTCATCCCTTTTCTCTGCCAAAGCAACATGTGTATTGACAACCCGCGGGTCCTGCTGTACACAGAGAGAGGCAATCAAGATAGAAGACATTTAATATAAGTGCGGCAGTTATCACCATTTTGGCCAAAGGATGGAGGCATGTGACGTGCTGCCAAAAAGAAATGCAGCCTCCTGCTCTTGAACAACTTGGTCTCTAGTCCTTTAAACGAGGCGGGCACAATCGATTGCCTACTTGTGGGCATGCCTTCGCTCGATTAAGTGTGCCTGAATTTGCAGCTGTGATGGGTGACATAGGTTACAGAGGTTACAGATTGAGCCATCAGTCAAAAAGTGTGACGCTAGGCTCAGCTGTGATGGGTATCCTAGCAGGGCATGTAGGAAAGCATATGCAGACTTTTTTGTTTGGATGCTGGCCTCCACTCAATTGGGTACACCTGGATGTGCAGGCCTTGACGAAACAGACACAGCAGAAACAGGCACATCGTGGTGCAAAGTTTACACCAACTCTCTGTTGCCCTGCTTTAAAAACTCATTGCAAGCCATGAAAAAAACACAGCAGGAACACTCAGTGTGTTGCAAAATTTACACCAACCCTATGTCGCCCTGCTGACTAAACTCATTGCAGGCCTTGATGAAACAGACACACGAGCAGCATTCACAGTGCAGTGCAAAGTTTGCACCGACCCTATGTTGCCCTGCTGACTCAACTCATCTAAAATTGCTGCAGGCGTACTCCCCACTAGGCACACCCGACTCCTCAGCAATGATGAGGCGGACTCCGGATCAGCCTGTGCCCTTGGTCGAGACAGTGGTGAAGGAGGTGGCCAAGAGGACCGGCAAAACACCTGCCCAGGTATTAAGACTCAAGGGGAGGGGTGTGATCTCTTTTGAGGCTGCTGATTCCTTGTGTTTCTCTAACCCTGTCTGTGGTCACACACAAGGCCGGTGGTCACACACAAGGCAGGGTGGTCACACACAAGGCAGGGTGGTCACACACAAGGCAGGGTGGTCACTCACAAGACAGGGTGGTCACACACAAGGCAGCGGTGAAGGGAACACCCGCTCATCAGTTGACTAAACTAGAAAGGTGTGGTCCCTTTTTGGATTGCTGTTTCCTTGTGTATATATAGGGTTGGCCAGAACCATATATATTCGGTTTATGTACGGTATTTTTGACAGGGAAATCACCAAATATACGGCCATATACGGTGTATATATACGGTTCTGGCCAACCCTATGTATATATGTACAGACCCCATGGTCACGGATGAGACAGTGGTGAAGAAAATGCGTGGCCTAGAGGACAGGCGAAACGACCGCTTAGGTAATGATTGGTAATAATTGTACTAGGGTTCACTCCTTGTGCCCCCGGGCACAGCAGCTTGTTTTGTAATGATGTGGTCACGCTTGACTAGGGTTGGCCAGAGCTGTATCTATGCACCGTATATGACCGTATATTTCGTGACTTCCCTGCCAAAAATACTGTATATTCATATATTCACCGTATGTGTGTGGTTCTGGCCAACCCTACGCTTAATCCATGTTACCTATTCTACAGCTATTGGGGAAATCTGTTGTTCAAGGCGAGTCTCCTACTCGATAATCTCTTTTAAATAAGCAGGAATGGCCCCATGGCCGGGCCAGCCTCTGTAACAAAGCTATGCGTCACCACTTTCAATCTTCCGCCAGCTGACCCACTTGCAAGTGAGATATGTCTTTACTGCGTGCCCGCAGGTCCTGCTGCGCTATGGCCTGCAGAGAGGGATGAGCGTGGTGAGTGAGAGGGAAGCATCTTCTGATTCAGTTTCTTGCTAGTCATCTGTTGGACAGGTGTAACTGTTAGACTAGCACTAGACTAGCACTAGACTAGACTAGCACTAGACCAGCACTAGATGACTAGCAAGAGAAGCACCATGTTGATGCTTCTCTTGCTAGTCATCTGCTAGCCTCTTGCCAGTCATCTGTTCCTTGCTAGTCATCTGTTGGACAGGTGTCCGTGTTGGTGCCTTGCATTGCAGATATACTCCAGGACCAATGGAAGTGAAGTGTATGAGAAAGTGTTGTCTTCACAGACTGTGATATGATATCAGACTCTTTTGTATCCTGGGTCCGTTATGAATGATTTTATAGTTCCTTTATTTGCTGATCTTGACCAAACGAGATTATATAGCTCCTTTTTCCCGCTGATCCTGACTTTAAGTCCCCGAGCTTGTAACAAAAAACATGCGCACACATGCGCAAACACACATACACACACGGAGCATGCACACACACACACGCACACACACACGCACACGCGCACACACATGCACACGCACACGCACACACACACGTGCACACATACACACACGGAAACATGCACACGCACACACATACACGCGAACATGCACACCTCACACAGATACCCAAGACGGTGCACCCTGAGCGCATGCAAGAGAACGCAGACATCTTTGACTGGAGTCTGAGCCAGGAGGATTTCAAGCTCCTCCACTCCATGCCCACTCAGGTAAGAAGAGTAAACTTGTATGTATGTCCTGTTTCAGCAACTTGTGGTGTAAAGCAGGTAGGTACCTGCACACTAGGCAGAAGATGCAGAAAAGCTTATGTATTATTTCTGTGTGGCATGTGCGCTGCCCATGAGCAGTTTCATCCTGAAGCAAGGCGACACCAACACCAAGGCGAGGCCAATTTGGCTGTCCTTCTTGACAGCTCTTGCTGTGGAATAATACGACTCAATAGAGATGGAAAGACGCATGTTCAGCAAAACTTAAACTGCTGGAGGTGCTGCATTTCTTTGATCGATATAACCTGGAGCCCAAGTGGAACCTTTTTGTGGAATATCAGGGAGTGCCTTTTTTGTTCTCTTTAACTCATGGTCATAGATGTTTCGAGTGTGTGTTTGCCCGAGCACCTCTTGCTTGCATACGTACAAGCATGAGTTGTGCGCTGACAGATGAGATGTGCGCCGACAGATGAGTTGTGCGCTGACAGATGGGTTGTGCGCTGACAGATACATATATACCTGCATATATACACAGCTGGGTTTGGTTTGTTGCACGCAAATTCCAGTTCTTGCAGTGAAATCAAGTGATGTCACTCTTATTTGTTATCTGTGTTCTTCTTGAGTCTCTCCGTCTTTTTATTTCTTGGTCCTGGCAATTGCTCTTTTTTCTTGGCTTGAAAAAGTGTCTGCCTTTTTCCCAGCGTTTGAGCAGTAGTGAGGACCCTAGTTATAAGCAAAGTGGTGGTGTATGGTACTCGTAGATTGTTCCATTGCCATCTCAAGCTGCAAACAATTAGAACATATCACAGCCAGCACACGGGCGCTTTGCTTGTGCAGGTGAGGCTGTGCCACTTGTCATTCATGCTCAACGAGGCGGGCCCTTACAAGACCATGCAGGACTTGTGGGAGGCTTAAGCCAGCTATGCATCGCTGAGCCCCTTTTGTACTTGCGTAGAATGAGGCAGTCTCTGAAAGGGACAGGTTTTGCGATCCTTGTCTTAATTTCCTGTACAATAACATGGCTGACCCACACGCGTTGAAATTATGACGTGTTTGGTCAAATCCATGCATGTGTACAACAGAACTTACGCTGCCCTTGCTGCCCTTATTGCATTCTGTTGTATATTGCCTCTGTTTTTCTCCCTGATTTGCAACAGATTAATTGGGGACATTCAGTGCTGCACATGGTGTAGCTGTATAGCTACCTCAGGACCCTTTGGTTTGCTTATTTTCCTACGAACCATTTTGTACTGGAAAAATTGCAAGGAATAAAGAATTTTTTGAAGGAGTCTTAGCTGCTCTGTCGCTGGATGCACTCCTCAGGTTAAAGACCCACCATACAACCTACTGCTGATATCCGCCAAAGGGAGCCCCCATGCAAATATATTAATGATGAAGTAAATTGTCCATATAGAGTTACAGAATTTACATTGCTCATACTTGCTGAATGAGGACAAACAAACTGATCACTGATAAAGCGTAAATGTATCACCTCTGATAATAGTGCTACATACCGGTATTCCTAACTCCAGCTCAGATGTCACATATTTGACCATTATTATTACAAAAACGACGACGGGCAGAGCCATCCAAGTTCCAGGCAATGTCATATGCCAGGAAGGATAACAGAAGAAGCTTAAGTATGGCAATGTTTAATTCTGCCTCGAATTCAGTGACTACGGACAAGGAGGATTTGAAGCATCTCCCGTAACAACATAGTCACACTTCATGTTAGCCTCCTTGGAGTCGGGGACAGTCCATAACTCCTGGGCATCCCTCTGCGCACAGAGTGGCTGCATTCTGTGCTAGCTACTAAATTCACTGCCATGCTAAAAATGCTTGAATTGCAAAAGAAACAAGACACAAATTACGCACCTCCATCAACAACGATGATAATGGAGGATCTGATGGGAGAGTTACTGACACAGCAAGCAGCAAAAGTGCTAGATGCAGTCCAGATCGCATGGCTGACAACTTATCCTCTGTTGTTTCCCTCCAGATGGGGCTCTGGCTCCCTTTCCAGTACTGTTATCAACTCAAAAAGTATAAGTAAAAGTCTACGCTGGAAGTCGTCACCAGCGTGCATTAAGGAAAGGCTCTCAACTAGTGCTCACACTAGCCAGAGCCCCACCAATAAATTCTCATCAGGAGCCGGTTTCAGGCCAAGCCTGCAACCCTCCTGATCCCCATTGATCATTCCTTTTCGCAGTGAGGAGCTTTACGGTACTCGGTACTAAAGCGGCTCCTTTTCCTTAATTAATGTGGGGAGTGTCTTTCACTGCCTGCATAGTTTTCTCTGGCTAGTTTGAACGCTAGTCAAGAGCCTTTCCCTAATATATGCTGATGTTTCTTCACCATGCCCCCCGCCGATACCCTAAGAGAAGGACAGGTCATTGATGAATGCAAGAAGAGTTGCAGATTCGGACTCAGACTGCGACTAGATCATAATATAGATTGGTAATGATGCGTACCGGAAAGAGCAATGCATTGCTGGAGACCCTAGTGCTTCTTTAGCAATTCTGTCTCCATACCTCTACGCGCTCTGTTTCTCATTACTACAACGCTAAAGAAAGACTTGTCCATTTATAACTCTCGCAAAATTTGGATGGTTTCTTTTCACATTTATCCCCCTGCGATTGTTGTTATTACTTTCTGGTACAAGCAGTTGCTTGATGCTTTTTTAATACAAGCTATAGCTGCACCATGCATCATTAATATTCCCGCAGGCAGGCTGATCAGCCGAACAGCCTGATTGAAGGTCCCCCATGAAAATATTTACCTCCTCAGTGACTTTGAAGGCAGCAGGCCAACGTTTGAAGAGTGTGATTTGGAGGAATTTCCCACACAGCAGACCTAGTAATGAAAGGAGATTGGGCAAATTCAGGTGGGTGTGTGATCTCCTTAACTTGTCCACCCTGCTAATCATTGTGTATGAATTACTACTAGCGCCCAAGCTATAGAAGCGACAAGCAGAGCGTTTAAATTTCGGGCAATGGCATGTGGCAGAAAGGAAAAAAGAGAGGAACACAGGTACTAAAAACACTTCCATGCCAAATCAAAATGCAACGCAATTCTTACAAGTTAGATATAAATGCAGAGCATAATTCATACCAATTAAAGGAAACGCAAAAGGTAACACTTGATACTAGGATAAAGAAAAGTAGGATTGAACAGAACAAATCCAATGTAAGAGTTTCATCAGTTTCGTGTGCACGCATCTGTTAACAAAGGAACCACCATCTTAGACTGCAATGCCCATACTTTAGTAACTACATTTTATACTTACTCATCCATAGCAGTGAACACGATTGTCAATAGAATGAATGGTCAGGAAACTAGTCGTAAATCACGAAAGTGCTTTGCTCGAAGCCCCAGTTTAAGACCGGAAAAAATGCCAAGCTCGATCAAGAACGGCAGCAGTCCACACACAGCAGCAGCTCCGTTGGTAATATTTTCACTTACCTCAACGTTATTAGGGAATAGCCACATTGGTTAAGAATTGGCAGTCCAGCAGAATAATTTCGGCACAATTGTGCAGGAAAGGATGTGATGCATGCTAGCAGAATCTGCTCAAAGAAACAGGTGGTCCAGCAGCAGCCTCCTGCGAGCAGCCCCACTCATTGCCAGCCACTCATCCACACGCAGTGCCAGCACAGAGCATTGCTGACGTGTAAGCACACGGTCCCTGAGCACTGCGGGGCTGAGGGGAACACCGCCTGTGTTGCAGCAGGAGTGTGAGGTGTGACGTTACGTTACGTGCTATATATGTGTGAGTGTGTGTGAAGTCCTGTAAATGTGTAAGGGAAACCCTGCCTGTGTTGCAGTAGGGGTGCAAGGTGTGACGTTACAGTACGTGTTAAATGTATGTGAGTGTGAATGTTAATTCCTGTGAATGTGTAAGGGAATCACCACTTGTACTGCAACAAGGGCGTGAGGTGTGACGTTACGGTATGTGTTATATGTGTGAGTGTGAATGTTAAGTCCTGTGTATGTGTAAGGGAATCATCAGTCGCACTGCAACAAGGGCGTGAGGTGTGACGTTACGGTACGTGAAGGTGGTATGGGATACACCGCTTGCGCTGCAAGTTGTAACTTGCAACAGGGGCGTGAGGTGTGCCATTACATAGGTGTAAGTGAGAATGCCTGTGAGTGAGTGACAATGCCTGTGCGTGAGAGAGAATGCCTATGAGTGATTTGCGTTTGTTTCATTGGGTATGAAGTGCTTGTTATGCTCAAGTGCAGAGACTTCTAGTAGAGCTTCTACCACACTTGTTTGGGCTGGTCAGCCAGGACAATATGTATAAAGAAAACTTACACCATTAAACATAACAACAATGCCTGTGCGTGTATGGCCGAATGAGCAAGGGGACATTGCCTGTTGCATGGTCGTTTGGTACCTGTCTTCTTTTCAGTCGTATGTTTTGAAATTGCACTAGCCCATTTCAATCTACTGCTCATTAATCTTCGACCACTTCCCCTCATGAATACTCATGAATACTCAGACATAACTCCTTATTCACACACACTATGCCTAGTCACAATCCACACCTATATGTGCACCCACGCACTTACAACAACACTGAGGTGCAGGATGCCAGCACACAATACAAGCACTCACCCCCACCCCAACTCGCACCCCCACACCTGCATTCGCGCCAAGGTGCTAGGGTGCCAGAAACAAATTCAGCTAAGCACTCACACTCACACCGACACCCACACCCACACTCGCACCCACACACCTGCATTCACGCTGAGGTGCCAGGGTGCCAGCATCGTTATGGCCAGCTTCCTGCAGGGGTGCACTTTCTTGCCCTCAAACACAACACCGTGCCTCACGCCGCTACTTTTTTTGCTACTGCCGCTGTTACTGTTGCTGCTGCTGCTGTTGCTGCAAACAGGAGCCTCACGACCACTGCTGGTGCTCCTGCTAGGAATGCTCCAGCTGCCACTGGTAACGCTATCACTGCTGCTGCTGCTGCTACTGCTAACAGAAGGCCCCTGTGCACTACTCCTAACAAGAGCTCCTTGCTCAGCCCTGCTGATTTTATCGCTGCTCTTATCACTGCTACTGCTGCTGCTGCTGCTGCTGCTGCTGCTGCTGCCGGACAAGGCGTGGTCGCCTTCTGAGGGGGTTCGGCGGCTGCGTTGTTTTTGCTTCTGTTCCCAACTGTTGCTGCGGCCCCGCCTCCGAGCAGGGGCAAAGTGGAACACACACGCCTGTGAGATCAATGAGGGACCTCGATCAGTGAGAGATCAACAACTTTGGCGGCAAATTTGGAGGGTGGAGGTACAAAATTTGGATGTAAAGAAGTAAGGAGACAGCAGGTGCAGTGTTTTGGAGGGCTTTGCCATACAGGAATAGTAGCTCTTTGAAGTTTCATTGTATATTATGTGTAAGCCCTGTATATTATGTGTAAGCCCTCAATAGCAGCGAGCTTGCATGCAAGTATGGGCAGTAACAAGAACAGATTTGAACTAGGGGTGGAAAGCAATCCAAGTCAATAACTTAGGATGCCTGGGGTCTTCTCATCAGGCTAAACTCCCGTAGTGTGCACAGCATCAAATTTGCAGTACCGATTCCTAAGTTCTGTAGCTAAGATGAGCACTTACAAATTCCCAAACAAGTGGCGCGTTCGAGGGTACTACTCGCAAGAGAAATTTCAAGCAAAGACCATTATAGATTAGCCTACCTGATCGCCCTGGTGCAAAGGTCTCCACTGTGGGTCATATATCCCTAAAGCATGCAGCATGATCAGCACCTGGGAATATTAAAATAGAAACCACGCACGGTTAGCCTACCTGATCGCCCTGGCGCAGGGGTCTCCACTGTGGGTCATCTATCCCTAAGGCATGCAGCATGATCAGCACCTGGGAATATTAAAATAGAAACCACGCACGGGTAGCCCACCTGATCGCCCTGGCGCAGGGATCTCCACTGTGGGTCATCTATCCCTAAGGCATGCAGCATGATCAGCACCTGGGAATATTAAAATAGAAACCACGCACGGTTAGCCTACCTGATCGCCCTGGCGCAGGGGTCTCCACTGTGGGTCATCTACCCCTAGGGCATGCAGCATGATCAGCACTTGGGACTTGACCAGGTCCGTTGCTTTGACTGCTGCCGCAAGCTCGTCAGGGGGGAGGTGGGCAGCCTGGAGTGGTGTCGTGCAAAAGAAGGGGACGCAAAACTGATCAGAGTCCCTGGGTGCCTAGAAGAGTGACACCTACAGCTTACGCTGCAGCCGCAAGGTTGGGGGGGGG
>Ga0307968_1001473_pt1 | contig 19211 bp, 9 predicted proteins | sample OrgLakmetagen650_FD_201834 | JGI IMG/M metagenome (GOLD analysis project Ga0307968, IMG submission 201834) | Saline water microbial communities from Organic Lake, Antarctica - #650 | ecosystem: Environmental > Aquatic > Non-marine Saline and Alkaline > Saline | place: Antarctica: Organic Lake...
CCCCCCCCTCAGAATCGACTCGTTTATATACCAATCGATAGCTCTCGACGTCAGGATTCCGAATATCTAATTTATATTTCAGTCAACACGTGACGCCAAAAGTTATGATCCTTCAGGCCTCCTGGTTTAAACTTAAAATTAAGGGGTGTGCCGCGCTAATTAGCCATTGCCACTGCCTTCATGCTTTCTCTACATCTTAGGGCTTCGACACCCAACTTTATTTTTGGCTCCCAGCTCATAGGGTTAAACAGTCTGATTAACCTTCATATTCTGTTGCCCCCTCACTCGTAGTTGCTAGAGGAGGAGGTGTGGCGCAAGCAGCGAGCTGAAGGGAGGACCATTTACGAGCCTTTTGAGACACGGAAGCTGTTTGATGAGTGCGAGTGGTTCGTGGTGAGCCTTTTCTCCATGCCCGAGCGCTACACACTTGTTGTAAACAGCAGCGTTTGCGTGCTAAGTGCCTCCTACAGCAGTTATGACCGGCTCACAATGTCTGTCAGCAAAAATTTAGTATATTTGTTTGACCACAGCTGTTTATGTTGTAGCCTTCTAGAAGGGATGTGGGATACCCCTCGGTTAACGTGCAAGTTGGAGTGAAGGCAGAATGAGGCAGAAAGGATTTTTAAAGAAAGATCGAACATATGTAAATGCGTGTTGGAATTTTTACTACCTCATCCATCCTGCTCTGCATAATCTCATACCACTCATATGATTTGCAGTGTTGTGCTTTGGCACATTGCATTAGCATAAAGCGTCACAGTGCACTATTGTGCCTCAGATACAAGCCCTTTGCTAGATTGTCATGTATTCTCACAAGATTGTGAGGGAAAAGTAATGCTCTGGTGTGTGCATGTGTTTGTGTGTGTGTGTGTGTGTGTGTGTGTGTGTGTGTGTGCGTAGCGTGTGCAAGGTGTGTAATGTGTATTTGTATGTGTGTGTGTCATTTGCGTGTGTGCAAAACAACCAACCACAAAATGCACGTCCGTAGTTCTAGTGCTTGGGAAGTCTGCAGGTGGCACAAGGTCAGCCTCTTACACGTGTTTAGGGTTGGCCAGAACCATATATATACGGTGCATATACGTAATTATCGGCAGTAAATCATCAGATATACGGTCATATACGGTGTATATATACGGTTCTGGCCAACTCTACACGTGTTGCGTGCATGTATGTTATTACACACGCTGCATCTCAAACTTGAACATTGGGAAAACACAATTAAACAATTACAGATCAGGAAAAAGGATGAGAATGATTGCCCCCATTTCAGGATGACGGCAGTGGTGTGCGTGTGAAGGTGGAGAACGCGCTGCATGCATCCCACCTGCGGTCTGCGATGGAGATGAAGACGGAGTTTGTACCAGAGGACCTTGCACAGAAGAGCATCGGCAAAGTGCTCATGGAGAAGGTGGGAGAAATCAGAGAGATGTTTCCAATTTCGGGATGGCTACAAACTGCAAACGTCTGGTGTCAAATGCATAGGGTTTGAAAAGGAATGTGAAAAAGAAGGGGAGGCTCAGCTCAGGCTTAACGCCAGTCTTGTAAAATAATCGAGCACAGAACATACTGGGGTTGGTTGTTTTTGCTTCCTTTGTGGGCAGTCTCAAGAAAGTATATGCTGTAGCCATGCCACTCTTTACGCATCTTGCATACAACTGTACAATATGTGGACGTGGCTTGGTATGGGCTCAAGCGCAAGCGCAAACTCCACACAACTCGCCGTTTTGTTTCACTTGCTAAGACAGGTTGCACGCTGTATCACAACTCCCTCCTTAACTTTGCAATCAAACACCTGCACTGCACAGGCTTGGCAAATGACCAAGACTGGTGTACGAAAGACTGAGCGTTACCTGCCAGTTGGGACAGTGGTCACGTGCATAGGGGAGCTGGTGCCCAACCAAATTCACACCCCTGCCTCTGCCATTCCTGCCGGTAAGCTCTCACACCGTGCGTTGGAAAGGGCGGTTCACGAGAGGCGATTTAAGAAATTAAAGATATGCTCCGTAGCAAATGCAAATGCAAATGCAAATGCAAAAAAAACAGAACTCTCTGAAGAGATTACAACAGCTTTATACGGGAGCTGATACTCAACCAAAATAACACACCTGCCTCTGCCCTACTTGCCGGCAGCCTTTTTACGCCGTATGTTTGTGATGCGAGAAGATACTTTATTAAGCGCATTTGTGAAGAATGTAGAGAGAGTTGCCATGTAGTAAGTGCAACATGATAGCATAATGGATCTGATATGCAACTAATATGTGCGCCTGCATTCCTTCCAGTAACCTGAATCACTCCATTGCAGGCGCTACAACAGCCACCTAGCTGACACCCACTTTTCAAATTAGTGCACCACGTGCATGGCAGAGTTGAAGCGCAGCGCTTCCACACTCTGTGGAGCTTCCTCTGCCCTAATCATCCCTTGTTCTCTGACTGCACGGACTAATGAGGTTCTGCCTTGTATTCACGCATTGTATCCACGCAAGCTGGAGCTGTGTGGCAAAACCCTTTATCGCTGTGACAGCAGGCCCTATAGGCAAAAAGCCCCACAGCACCTGACCCCTCTCCCCCGTGCAACTTACTCCCCCACGATGCCTTTTGTTTCTATTTGCTCCTCTTTGAATTTGTCAGAAGAGTGTCAAATAACATTGGTCGTGGCATGCCTTTACTTGTTTGGATGCTCCACAAATTACAGACGCCTTACTTGCTGCAAGGGGTTGTCATATTGATGGTCATTGCATGCTCCCACTTGCTTTGATATTCCACGCACTGCAGGCACCACGATAACAGCAACTTCCCCTTTCCCTCACCCACACTCATGCCACCAAAGCACTTGCCTTGCTCCCTTCCTTTTTCCTCCCTACACAGAGGTGCCGGCGATCAAAATTACACCTGATCTACTTCTTCGTTTGTCTTCACTGCACAGGAACCGAAGACCACAATGACACCCAATCTTCTCAAATGTCCCGGCTTTTTCCGTTACGCAGGTAACCAAAGCCAAAATGACACCTGAGTCAGGTGGCCTGACCCACCTCTCATCTGCCCCCTTGCACAGGTACCAAAGACCAAACTCACGCCAGCCTTCCCTCCCCTTCCTCTGCGCCCACACCTCTCTTAGCAAGCGGCAGGACGGGCTACAGCAGTAGCAGCAGCAGTGAAGCCGTACAGAGCAGTATAGGCAGCTTAGGCAGTGGTGGCAGTCAGCAGGAAGCAGGAGGGCAGCAAATCACAGACAGAACACACGGCAACTTTTTAGGCGGGGCGCTCTCTGGGTACTTAGGAGGAGGAGGGGGTGAGAAAGGGAGGGAAGATGGGAGGGGTGGAGGGGCAGAGGTGGGGTACATAGTGCGCAAGCCGGTGGTGGGGCCATTTTACATCACGCCTATGACAGTGGAGCAGCTAGTGGCTGCCCTCACCAGCACTGCGCGCAAATGCAGGGTGCGCGCGTTGTGACGTTGTGATGGTGGACCTGTGAATGCTTCATGGTAAATTTGTGTTTGTGGCCAACTCTGTCTGCCTTTGTGGGCAAGGTGAATGACGCCGCCCCATTGGCGTTAAAGATTGGGATTGCAATTTCTAATGTGTGTTCTCCCGTTCCTATATCGTGTCTCATGTGCAAATTTTGCTAAAGCCAATATCTCAGAGGTGTCACATTGCCCCTCTGCATCATCATGGCACACATTACCCTGCGTTCTCAGTCGTAGATGCTCACGCACCTCTTGGTCTGCCGACTGTGTGGCCATCTCATGGTTTATACCGCCCCCTGCTGCACCAACTAGCAACAAATTATTGAAACATGTCGCAATTGTCATCTCCAGTGGGCAGCCTTTGCCTTCGGCGCGGTTGGCGCTTTTTTGGTGGCGCGCAAGGCCATCTTGGGTGTGCTGCAGCAGCTGCACCAGAGGCGGATACGGGCACGTGTGATGCAGGTGTGCGCTTTTGTTGTTGAGGTCTGTGTGTATAGAATGACCGGTGCTGGTGTGCGAGTGATGTGTGTGTGTGTGTGTGATTGATGTGTGATCAAAGATAAGCAGCTGCTTATGCAAGCCCTCTGTGTAAGTGCCCTGGAATATTAAGCACTCCCGCTTCTTTGAATTATGATACACCTACATGTTTATCGTTTCAGTGAAGGCTGAATGTGCAAATGGAGAATGCTACTCATTAGCTACACCAAAAAAGCTTCAGCGCTAGGGTTGGCCAGAAGCATATAAATATGGTGGATGTACGGTAATTTTGGCAAGGATACAACCAAGTATACTGTCACATATATACGGTTCTGGCCAACCCTGTTCAGCGCACATGAGCTTGGCAAATTGCAGAGTTCTCTGCATGCAAAAGGACCCCAATTCCTGCAAGTGTCTGACTTATCTGATGCGCTTTTGCACAAAAGTGCATGCTTCCCTTTCATGTCCATCTTGATCATATTTGTGTCTTTAGGGACAATTTTATTTTGCCTGCCCGTGTTATACAGCTGCTTTGTGTTGTGTTTCTTTCTGCTGTGTTGGTGCTTTTTTGGCAGGCAGGCATGGGCGTCAACCAGTGATGTGCCAGTATGCCGTATTTTTGGCAAAGCCCCAGTCATGGGGCGAAGCCCCTAGGTTTGCCGGATTCCCGGCAAAGTTCACACCAGTGTGCGCAGGCCCGCCCAGCGCACACCCCGCCCCCAAAACTTGCACAGTGACCCAGACTTACAAATCAGGCAGCCCTGCGGTGTCAGGGGGAGGGGAGGGGCAGGGGGTGGTGCTGCTAGGCGCACCCCAGGACGAAAATTTGGAAAGTTGAGACTCAGGGCTTGGCCAGAGCCACGCAGCCAACGTTCGGGTCTGAAACTTGGCAGGCAGGCCAAGCAAAACTTTTTGTCGGGGCATACAAGTTTTTGTGACCAGGGGTGCAGTGAGCAGTGCTGTGGAAAGAAGTGACTCAATGTTTGGTAGCTGGAGGAAGCTGCCCGACGGAGCTCAGCCCACGTCCGCGGAACAGTGTCTGATGGCACAGGCGTCATCTGCTTTCCTGAGTGTGGTTGCAAGGTCCGGGGCCGAAGGAAGACGTGGACGGAAAGTTCGCTGCTCCATGCAAGCACACGACTCATGTTCATTAATTTCAATTTCATTATAATTAGTTACAAGTGTTTGAAATGCCATGGGTGTGTTGCGGAAGCCGTTTCTGCTCTTCCTGGTGCGTTGGTGCGTTGGTTGGTAGATTGCTCCATGTGTGTGCCATGTGCACCATGTGCACCTTCCTGGCATTTTGGTGGTGCAGGGTTTGCTCCTCCTCACAACACCCACAGCAAACGCAGCATGCAAAGTGTGTGGGAGGGAAGGCCACAACGCACCTGCCCACAGAGGGGCACAGCTAAACAGCCAGTTCAGCAGCAACAACCACAGGGGCGACAGCAGGGGTGTAGCATCTGTGGTGAGCCTGGCCACAACGCGCGCACGCACGCGCAGCATGCAGCAGCAGCAGCAACAGCAGCAGCAGAGCGCACAGCAAGAGGGGAGTACGTGTGTGGGTACTGCCAGAGGGAAGTTAGTGGTGAAGAGCGCGCGCGTTGGCTTTGCCAACTTTTCAGCGTCGCTTGCGAGGCTTCCCCCCACTTGTCATTTTCAGACCGTATATACGGTATGGCTACGGTACAATACGGTCCAAAACTGTATTACCGTGCGTCCACGCTCACTTTTGATATATACTATTCAGCAGCAACACTTTTAATGACATGAATTGGTGCAGAGGTTGGTAAGATCAAGCACACAAGTGCCTGAAAAGTATGGTTCACGCCGCAGCCGATTAAGCATGGGCCCCCTCATTGGCTACAGTCAAATTCAACTGCTATGAAGCCGTAGCGGCATTGGCTACCGTTCGGAACTGACAGTTGCCAATAAGGGGGCCCATATTCTGGGAGCATTTGAAAAACACCCCCATTTGGGGGTCAGTCGCCCCCCTCTGGTGATGCTTTACAAATTTCAAACTTTATCCTAAGATCTTTCTCCGAAATGAAATGAATTATTTTTATATTGGTGTGGTTTCACAAAGTGATCGTGGACGGTATATGTTAAAGGAAAATTACGGTCCAAGCCGTACAAGTACGGTCGACCGTAGTTTGCCTTTTGCAGGGGAAAATGAGGTCCTGGGTACAATTTCCGGTCAGAGCTGCGTATTTTGCTTTTTCACCCCAATTATGTGTGCATTTCCTTTTGTTTAACATTGGAGATATGTAAGTCACGACATTTATATTTTGGAAAAATGAGCCAAATGACCCTTTGCTGCAAAAAGTAGGCAATTTCCAGCTTTTGCATCGTACCGTAACCGAACTGTATTTTACCGTATACCGGTGTATGGTCTGACCGTACCGTACCATGCCGAAATCGTACCGTACCGACCCATACCGTACCCAACCGTACACCGTACTGGCACGTCACTGGCGTCAACGGCTCAGCTGCCTGCTTGCTGATTCTTCCCAACAGGCTTTCTTTCCTGTTCCCCTCTCTTCCTTTCAGCCTTTCTCTTAAGTGTATCGGTCTTCTTTTTATCTCAATCCTTTTCCACTCTTGAATTCCTCCTGCCTACTGAACGAGCAGTAGGTTGTCCCTATGCACACACACACACACACACACACAGCCAAACATTGCCAACAAGCCTGAATTAGCCAATTGTCCCCAAGTATCCACTTTACCAATTTGGACCTGAAAGTTGCGTTTGGGTAGCTTAATTTTTGTCTCAGGAGGCGTAAAAAAGAAATTCCTGACAGTCGTGTGTAATGCAATGCGTAAACTGCAAATTTGGAATCAATTGCTGGTAATTTGCCTGAACACACCCCCACGGCCTACTTGGGACATTCCATGCAATCCTATGACCGGGCACCCAGACCCCCCTTTTAATCAAATCACCCGACAAGGGTGCCAATCGACTGGGCTTGAGCTGAGGATTCCAAAAATATATTTATATTTCGTGAAAGTGGCCCAGTAAAATTCTGGAGACCCCCCCCAATTTTTCAGACCCCCCGACCCCCCCAGAATCGACTCATTTATATACCAATCGATAGCTCTCGACGTCATTTCAATCGACACTTGACGCCAAAAAGTTATGATTCCTGACGCCTCCTGCGTGTCTTCTTAAAAAACAGACTGAAAGACCCAGTGGTCTGGATATATTTGATAATTCACCCCGCAACTCTGATGTATTAAAGTGAGGATGTGAATTGGAGCCGAAAAAGCTCCAGCTATTGCTTGCATGTAACGCTGCAAAATAATTCATCAAAACCCAACCAGGCCACTGATTGGCCTCATTTCAATTTTATAATTAAGTGGATTTAACCCCGCAACTCTGAGAGCAAGAACCGGGCTAAAACTCGCAGCAGATTTGGAGCGACAAAAAACCTTGTGAGTGCCTCCTACTCGCAAGCATTCCCAGTACCCCTGCTCCAAATTCGACACTACAGCATTTTTATATGACACTTTAAAAGCCTACATCTGAAGCAAAGGTTGATCGGCGCAAGTTCAAAATTGCACATTTTCCCTGACGATGTGGGTGCAAACTACGCACCAGGCCACACACAGCCCCTTAAAATGCCAAATTTCCAGCAAATGTCAATGGTTTAGATATGAAATCAAGTATTTTCAATCAGGTGAGGTAGAAGGGGCTTTGAATTGGGTGAATAACTAATTGGCAATGTCTGGGGTGACTTTGGCGTGGGGACGAGCACTAACAGAAATAAAAGACGCCTTTAAAATATTATATCCTATGATAAGTTTTGCTAATTATGCTGTTGCTGGAATCACTCTTTGTCACTTAACATCATGATGTTTGGTATGCACTGCCCCTCACACAAATTATTCTTATACTTTGTTTGCAACAGGCCGTATCGCCAGCTCAATAAATTAATAGTGCTTAGAATGATGTGCAGCTACTCAACACGATTCAGCACCGTTTGTATTTTGCAGGCAGAGAATGCCAGGCGGGCAAGGCTCACGGAGGCTCGTAAAACTCGTGGTGGGGCCTTGCATGGTAGCTGGGGTCACTTATGCATCTTGTGCATCATATATTCATTTCATTTTGACATCGCATGTCTTCCATGGTCGTCACCAAGTGTGTACCTCTACTAGGTAACTGTGCAAACTTCTGCATGCACGTGTATGCAAGCTTCAAGGCTCGCCCATCTGGCACATAATCAACATCACTTAATGACGAGCTTTTAATGAATAACATGCCATGGGCAAATGTGTTTGATAGCTCACAACATTGCAGCAAATGTACTGCTGTGCACCTGCTACAGGCGAGTTGCATAATGCCTGCCAAGACGTGAACCGAGAAGGCTACCCTGAAGGCTACGATGGAGACCGGGAGCCCAATACATGCGTCATATGTGGGTACTGCGTTCTATGTTTTGGGTGTTGCTTGTTTTGCCTTGCTTGTGACTAGCTGGGATTTGTCCTGCATTTTGTTTCTGTATACCGTACAATAAGAAATCACCGGCCCCTAAATATTGTTTTTTGGTGGGGGCGGTGACGGGGCGGAGGTTCAATATGTATTTATTTTTAAAGGGGGGCGCTTATGGGAGAGTAGCGGAAAGTAAGGGGGGGCGGTGGATCCATGGACGTACGGTAGGTAATACAAGGTGTACTCTAGGTCCATTGCGCTGAGCTCTGCACCCAACTTTGTGTGTCCGTCTGCTTGCAGGTTTGGAGAGTGGTGTGGGCACTGTGTTTACACCGTGCGGACACATGTGCTGCTGTGTGGGGTGTGGGATGTCAGGGACACTGGATCGATGCCCCATCTGCAGAGTCAGGGGCCGTGCAATAAGAGTGTTCCGCCCTTGAAGTATCACCAGTCATGTAATATTAGTTTGTATTTGTACGCAACATGTATGTACTTTTACTTGGGCCGAATGGGATCTATCTATTTTTCTCATGACACGACATGTTCTGCCAGCAAGGCCAATCAGACTGAATATTCATTCATGATGATGGGCTTTCCATTTCGTACATATTCAAAGGGTCTTCGAAGGGTTTACAAAGGGGGTAACCAGCACCATTTAGTGTTAAATTGTAAGGTTTTTTGTACTGCTCCCGGCCAGCACCAACAAAAATTATTCCATAAAGAGAGGGGTCTGGTGCCAGTCTTATAAAGGTTAATTGGGGAAAAACTGGTAGCAGCAAGTGCAAGAGTGAAGACATAGGTCACCCATTCATTTCTACAAAGATAAGTCCCACGAGGCATTATAGGCTGGCGCTCGTGCTAGAAAATAATTACAACTTACTCTGACGTTGCTGATACCTCATCAAAACAGCTGGCACTGACGCACATCCCTTCTACAGCTGTTTACTAGCTTGCAAAAGAACACGAAGAACATCAAATCATTCAGAATCACCCAGGCATAGCCCAATCACCTACTCGAAGGCTTGGTACCTATCCAATTAATTACTGTGCATGGCGCAGCACCTCATCGCAAACTAGGGAACGCCAGTAGCCGTAGCAACGAGCGGTGACCTTCAACGAACTGATACACTTAATTTTAAGGGAAATTGGAATCTTTAATTGAAGGGATGGGAGGAAGTGGGAAATCTCATCTCTTTCAATTCTGAATGAGAAATTTGATCGGCATCCGAATCCGGTTTTATTCAATTTAAAAACAACATAATTTAAACCAAAGAGCAAGCTACAATGCTGTCCCAAGGTGCTTGCAAGCCAGCTTCAATTCCATCTGCCCGAGCGACCTGCGGGAGGAGAGTGCCCGTCGTAAGCTGTAAGGCGGCACGCAAGCAGAACCCTGTAGTGGCCCCTCTCGTAATGAGCGGTTTAGCGCTGATTTTGGTGAGAATTTGGACAGTTCACAGAACTTCACACCATTACCGCTATTTTCGTCCCCTGCTGCATTCCATGCTCTCCTTCAAGTGCTCTTTTCTAGTCGTGTCGTTGCAGTACATGGCGAAATCGCTGTGAGGGAATTGGTCGCGCTTGCAAGGGTTTCAATCCCACACCAAATCCTATGAATACAATCTGACACTTGCAGGCAACCCAAGCACCATCTGCAGAGGCAATCACCCCCTCTGTCGGAGGCAAGGTGAATGCCAGTCAGCTGAGCGAGTGCAGTCATTGCATGTAGTCCTGGCGATCGAATAGCTAGATCACTACTGTGATGTATGAATTCATCACATGTATGGTAGAGCTCCCAACAAATAGGTCTCTTGCATGCTGAAGCATCGCTCATCATCATTTAATTTGATGCACATGCACAAATTGAGTCTGACTGTAAACAGCCAAATGTAATAGTTACCGCCTACGCACCACCGGAAGCGTTACTAAGGGTCTTAAGACGTTGTATCTGAGTTGCGTCCATATTGCAAGACGGGTTGTGCCTGTGGGATTACTAGTCCAAAATCTGACGATCCTCTTGCCTCGTTGTCATACAGATTGGCGAGGGAGCGACCATGAGGGGCAACAATGGATTTGAAACGCAGGACTTAATGAAGGAATTTCAACAGCGGATTGCAGAGAGGGCCGGGAAGGTCCCAAAGGCACCTGTGAGTGGATAGAAATGATAGGCTATTAATATTCATAACATGAAATGTCCTCTTCAAAGAAGCGCATCGTTGATGTCAGACATAATGTTATCTTAATTCCCTTTCCCCTCGCGACTTGTCCCCTCATTCTTCAAACATCGTTTCTCACATTTCATTCCCTCCTCCCTTTCCCTCCTTGCAGGATTCTCCACCCGTCAGACCTCCCCTTGGTGGCCAGCCCACGTAAAGCACCAGCATACTGTTGATGACCTGTCCACTCACAGAAGGTGTCTACTTACAGAGCATGTCTACTCACTGAAACAAGTTTCTCAAGTGCTGAGGAACTGTTGAAATTATGCGATAGCTACCCCTGTTTTGTCACACTCTTGGCTTGTCCACAGAACAATAGCAAGCACCCTGTTGTGTACATCACAGGTTTTTTTGGTACACGATCGTTTCATTTTTGGTCCAGATTTGCAAGCTTCCATACATTTTTATCCGTGTAAAATGAGAACAAGGCAGGCTTGGTCAACATACTTTTGCTAGACAGGAAGAAGGATGCTATATGTTATCATTATCATGGTCTTGCATCAGATGTAGGTCATTGTATTCCTTGTACCATTAACATTCGAAAAAATACGCAGTTTGGATGGCTCAAGTGAATTCTTGCTCGCCCCCTATGCCCACGAGTAGGCACTGCCCTGCTATAGCGAGCAAAGATTGCAAGGGTAAGGATTACACAAAAGATTGCAAGAAAAAGGAATCAAAATGGGAAACCGTCACCAGCCAGGGCTTGTAGTCGTTCCGTATAAGGTTCAGACTAATCCATCAGTCAGAAGTGCGACTGTTAGTCTGCTCATAAAAAGCAATTAATTCAAGAGTTAAAGCTTGTTATTATTCTGGCTTAAGAAAGTAGACACATCGTGAGCTCCTGTTTAGGGAAACAAAGATGCATCGTTTCTGCGGAGAGAAATGACGTGGGAATTGACGCATCGGAAAATAGTATGCTGCTCATCTTTGGTATCATCAGCATCACATAGGTCACAGGGGGATGTTACTTTGGTTCCATGTCGCTATCTCAAAACGTAGGGTGTGAACACGAAGTCTGGAGCGAGCTGTACTGCAAATGACATTCGAGGAATATCAAGAAACACACATTTGGGAAGGATGTAAGGCGAATGTGTGTGTGACTAGAGCCCTCTTTGTAGGAAGAGCACGCCATTGATAAGTGGAGCGTTTGCTGTTGTATTCTCCTATTTTTATTATTCAAGTGCAGTGTTTTGCCACAGTGCATCCATTGGCCCGTGGGCGGCAGTGTTGGATACAAAAAATATCCTTTCCTATTCCTTGCCAATAGTATTTACACAATCTTGTCACGCCCAATCGTTGGCAGCGACGAATCGTGTGACGGAGCAGTTAAATTTGTTGACAGTTGAGAGTTTCTTTATGTCTTGTTCAATAAGCTGGATGGCCAGTCTTATTGATAACCTTTATCTTCTGGATTTGATAGTTTTGGTAATCAATTGACAACATGTGAACTTTAAGAGGTACCATTAGAGGGGATCCTCAAGAGACCCTGTGCCGTGTAAGGTCTCCGATTCTATTTGTTCGTTTGTTTAGCGATGTAACCACATTGAGGCCGAGAGGTCCGTCTGAGTCATGGGTCCCAGCTCCAGAGAAGGAGCAGCAGTGCCATGGCAACCACGCTAAGCTGAGTAGACTCAGAGTAGTAGATACACACACACACACACACATGTGTGTGCAGAGAGCGCACAAAGGCATGGGCCAGAGAACTGGTAGAAGCATTAGGGACCAGCGATGCAAAGAACTCACTCCTCTGCTAGATGGTTTTTCCACCTTGGAGGCCTTTCTTGGTCCGAAGGCGCAAAAAATGAGTAAATGTGCTGAGTCTTATACTTTGCAAAGACCGTAATTTGATCTGACAATCTGCACTCTTTTGTTTTCCTCACATTTCTGTGATCATGACCACAAAGTTTATAGGAAATCAGGCTCTTAGACGGAGCCCGATTTATCGATGGATGGTTACAGATAGCCACAAATGGCAATGCAATATCCCCGCAGATTTCCAAGGCAGCTGAATTAAGCAAGGAGGGGGAGATTTCTAAAGCGAGCAAGAATCGAGGTGTGTGGATCTTTCCACGTCACTCCTTAAGTATAGCGTATACATATTTCTACTACTGGCAGCAATTCCTGACACTGAGTTGGCAGCTCAATTTTAGTCTGTAAAAAAGATAACGTGTAGGCACACGCCAAAATAACGGAGGGGTGTCAGGTCAAATCATCACCATGCATATCAAACACGCAATACAAAGTAATTGCCTAGCAAGCATTCAGTATATTGGATCTTCCGGCTTATTGAACAACAGTAGTAAAATAAACTAGCTGCTTGTCACACAATTTGTCACTGTCATCAATAGGGCGTGACAGGGTTGCGTGTGTTTGTTTGGAGTGATAGGGGCAGCTGATTAAAATCAATTTTGTAGCACCGGTAATCGACAACAGGACCATCAGACAGTACCGACCAAACATTTTGGCAAACTTAAGCGTGGCATCTTGTTGAGTAAAGGAATTGTGAATACTGAACCCAGGTATGCAGCTGAATAAGTAGATAATCACTTCAAAACAAGGTTTGTAAACCTTGTAAACCTTGCAAAAGAAAACAAGGATCTTTGTACCAAACTTCAAGGAGCCTCAATGGCACTCTCCACATCACCTCGTTATAGTCTACTCATATTCTGAAACATTTAAAGGGATGAAATATTCGTTATCAATGAGAATGAAGCTCCAAGCACTCTGTCAACTTCCAAACTGTTGAGAAGGTAGAGTTTCTTGCATGGGTGGCAGACCAGATTTCGAACAACACTGACTTTATACTTGGGTGTGATGGTCATGTTAGTGCACCACGATCACTGGCGTCTGGCTTGGCTGCTACACTTTTTGCGATGTTACACTGTGGTCGGAAGCTGAGAGTCAGGTCTATAGTATGTGCTCTATCATTCCGTTGAATCAGTAGCTTCCTAGAAGTAGCACACTCCCCCCCTTAGGTATCTTTACCAGAAACTGGGTTTGAAGCCGACTTCCAAAAAAAGTATACAATACATACTTTGTAAACGTATGCACAACCTATGATGTAGAGAAGAAGACATTGGCGTACAGGACTATCTGTGTGTCACACAAGGCAAAACAGGAGTGTCGTTTTGCCGTGTAAAAATGTCAGAAGATCAAGAGTAGAAATAATTGGTGCTCCTGCTCACAAAAAACTCAGACCTTGCGGGCGCATGCGCTGGATCGGGGGAGCTTGCGATGCAGAATTTGCATCTGAGTACTGGGCGGTGATATTAGCCACAACCTCAGATGCAATTTGAAAGTCCGCAAGGTCCATGTATTGCTCGTAATGGTGTGTGTAAAATCTGCAGGGTAAGAAGAATACAGGCAAGGTCAGATCAGCGAGCATTTGTTCCAAGCACTGCTAGCAGTCATCCGCTGTTACTGTAGAAAAGGCAAAAAAAAAGTTGGCAGAGATATCAGTAGACTTGGGCACGCATCATTAATATCATTGCGCCAGCAAGGTGTTTTACTATACAGGGTCAGGATGCAGGCAGAGCACGGAATCAAAAGTGCCATGACACCAACCTGCGCTTGAAGAGCTTATCGTAGCGTGCACGAATGCAGTTGAAGGTGTTGGTAATGGCAGAGTTGTTTGCCAGACACAGCAACGCATTTGGTACCCCTACTGGTGGCTTTGAGCAAAGTCCCAGCTTGAAGCCCTGTGCTCAGGTGCACGTACATGTGTTAGCATACTTGTCAACATAACGAGAACTGAGTCTGTTTTAATGCAATTAATGCAGAAGCTCAGAGCAGCTGTGCCAGCAAATTCAGAGCAACATTAAATGCTGCATGGCAAACGAAACAAGACAGCAAGGGACATACCACGCTAAGCAGCTTCTGCACATCTTGTGCGATGACCCACCTCGTTGTTCCAATGCGCCATGCGCAACGAAGGCTTGAGCCTGGAAATGTTGCGGTTCATATCCGAAATGGTGGCCGCTCCTCTCATCAGGAGACCACAGGCAAGGTATGTCCCGTGACGAGGGTCTGCTCGGATAAGCTGGTTCTCACGAGCAAACACGTCAGAGAAGACCTGCGGTATGGGGGGATTGCTGTGTAATCTAGTGACGTGAAGCTGTGGTGTTAGCGTTCCCGAGTTGAATGAGGAACAAACACTGTGAGATACACTGGACGCCTTTTTGAGTATTTGCCGCTGTCTAGATACATCGTGCGTTGGTGACTTTTTGAAGTGCTGACCTCCAAGAGCAGCCTTGTTTAGTCAGCTTGTATATGCACACGTATGGAAACAATGATACACGTGAGCCTGTTTGTTTAATCTTGGAAATAGATCACGCCTTTGAGCACGCTACATGACACTCTCCATCTTCATACATCCTCCATGACAGCCTGAGTCTTGTTGTTTAGTTTTTTCCTCCAGCCTCAATAGTACCATCAGCAGGAATCGAACTGCAAAAGTCTTGTGCAGGTGTGATTACATATTCAACAGGCACTGAGACTTTACAGGCGTCAGTTCACCTGATCTGTAGTGCGAGGTGCTGCGAGCTTTGCCACATCCTTGGGAGCACCCAGAGGGGACATCGAGGAGATGAGGAAGTGCATCTGCAGGTAAGCAACCAGCACAAGCTCCTTATTTCAAAATTTCCATGCCCTACAAAGTGTCTGAGGGGGACACAAAGGATTGAGGAAGTGCGTCTGCAGGCGAAATACCGGGCACCCATTTTTATGCCATCCTTGTGAGCGTCCAGAGGTGACGACAAGGAGACAGTATGGAGCACTTCAGTGTGGCGGTCAAAGAGAAGATACGGTAGTAAAAGCAGGATATGGTGGGCGCTGACGAGGTCCCAGGCCTTGCACTGTTCCTATTTTGAACAAAAATTGTTCTGGCCTGCAAGCAGCTTGAAGCACTCCTGGCTAGGCTTCAAAAACATCACAGGCTAGCAGTCAAACGTTTTGACTGAAGGCAGTTCCCCATCGTAATCTTTGACAAAAATATCATCAATACCGAGCTAGATAAGCTACTGCTGCAGGAGGCATCATCTTTCAAACCAAATGTGACCACGAATCTTAAAGGCTGCATCCTGACATCAAACACTATTCATTGACGCAAAAGGCTTTGATCGGTGCGTGGTCTTTCATTTTTTTGTAGTGATTGATAAGGTACTAAGATACGCTAAGAGCAATTCCACAAAAAAGATCTGTGTGTAGTCAAAAGTTTGTAGGCCCAGATTAACACTAGTCAATAAACATCTTGCCTCCTGATCAGGCTACATAACTTTCAGACGTCCATTATTTCAAACATGCAAAGCCAACATAACAATCAAGCCATGCACATACAAAGCTTTATTGTCAAAATGGCAAGCAATTCTTTCCAAGTGAAAACAGGGCCGCAGGTAGAGAAAAATACGTGAATGGAAATGCTCACCTGGGGATATGGCACCAAGTTCATGGTGATATCATTCAAGTCTACGTTAAGAGAGCCTTCAAAACGCATGGAGCTGGTCATGTTGAGCAGCATGCTGGCAGCGATGCCATTCATAGCGTCAAAGGGTTTAGAGCCTGGAAATAAGTTTGCAAAGTTGCAAGGTGCTCTGAAGTACTTGTTCAAGATCCTTACAAGCTGCAAAGTCATTCCGGCAGAACACAAGGATGCTCAGGGATGTCGATGTACAGCAACATCTGGCTTGATTCCAGTTGATTTACTTTGCAGCACTGCTCTAACATTCACGAGCTGATGTGTAGGTGGTTGTGTGTGGATTCGGAGCTCTTTTAACATGCTGAAATGAGGAACGAGGATGACATGCTGAAATGAGGTTGAGATGCTGAGAGGATGAGGTGCTGAAACGAGGATGACAAATGAGGAGATGCTGAGATGCTGAGAGGTTGACATGCTGAAATGACAAAGTGTGAACAGATGCCAGAACTTTGTACAAGTCAAAGCATATATCTCACCTTGCCCCACTTCGACAGCAGCCCCTGCGTTAGTTGCTCCCATCTGCAGTTTGGACTGCCATCTGAGTGAACATCACAAATGAGGAGGGCGTCAGCAAGGTAACTGAAAAGCGACCCGACACATGCACGAGTAGTCAAAGGGATGTTGTGTGACAGGTGACAGGTAATGTGCAGTGATGGGCGTGAATATTGTGAGGGACAGTGCAAAGCATCATAGCAGGCTGCACCTGTTGCATATCTCAATGAGGGCCTGATTCTCTATCGGCAGCACACAGTCAGCGTGCTCGACCAGCTTGGCAGCTGAGAGCATGGCGTTGTACGGGCTGGTGATGACGTCATCATCCTCACTGGGAAACACAGAGGCAGTGAAGCGGAACACGTCCGGGTACTCATCCTGTGAAAAGGTTGGCGTGATGCATACTCATCTTGTGAAAAGGAAGTACTCATCCTGTGAAAAGCAAGGCGTGATGCATACGTTCAGGTTTGGCAACACTGGCGACACTAAGGCTTCCTGGTGGCTCAATATTCCGCCGACACATGAACATCTTTGTTTATTTTTCCTGGATGGCCTTCTTGTACTAGCCTTTTAAGGCATACAGATGAGCAACTCCAACATAAACGTGCTTGCGCTTGTGGAAGCGTAACTCTGCTAGATTGCACAAGGCAGCTTTCAAAGAGATTGTACGTTGTGAGAAGCTCTAAAGTTTTGTGTGCTAACCCCGACCACGTAGCTGCTGATTGGTAAATGATGCTTGGGAATAAAGAACCTATCCTCAATATTTAGAAAATAGACTAGCAACGCACTACAGGCAGTTGCAAGACACAGGTGCCAATACCACTGCAAGGGATCCCACCCCTCAATACTGTTGCAGACGCTGATTGTAAATGATCTGATAGTAGCACGCACCGCAAGCAGCTCCAAGATATACGTGCCCACACCGCTGCCAGTGCCCCCACCCAAAGAATGTAGTAGCAGGAAGCTCTGCAGGGAGTCACAGTCCTCCACGGTACAGCGGATCTTTTCAAGGAGCTGCACAAGGTGAGAGGAAAGGCAACTAATTGAGGATGTCAGAGGAGGCGCACGAAGGCAATACCAGAAGCTCCAGGCCTTTAGAAATCTACTACTTTTAGGATGAACACTAGGAGTTGTGCATTCGGGGGGCCTTAGTAGTGCTATCTAATTTGAGTCCAAGAGCTGCAAATAGGATCTGAAGGGACAGGGATCTGAAGGCTCAGTAAGGCTCAAGAAGCGTACACAGGCATTAATGTGGGCCTGTGCTTACACTTGGGCCAGTGAGACCTACAATTCATTCTTCTCAAGAGAGAAAATCCTGCGCAACAATAAATCCATTCTCATAACTGTGCTTATGTTTTAGGGTTTGCTATTTATACACAGGCACGCAGGTTTTGCGCAACCTACGCAGCCCTTGTCAAAGAAGGAAAGTTGCTGAGCAAACGCCCTACGCTACACTGCAAAGTTTGCAACAACAACAGGCAAGTGTACTTCTGTCAGGGCTAGGGAAGCTGCCCTGCAAGCTGCAAGCCTAGTGGTCCGTGGTCAGGCAAGACTCTAACAAGTTGCGGGTTTTAATCTGTTTGTTAAGGTGAGTATTTTGTAACCATTTCCATAATCCACGCTTGTGGTGTTATCATCCCTTGCGTATACGTTTTTTTGGTCAAGGTGAGTACTTTGCTGCCCGGCAGTGACAGTCTCCGTCTCCTGAATTGATGCTGGGTGTTATGTTGAAGTGTTGAGGGATAAGTAATATCAGAGGCCTTACACACCATTGACAAGCAAACGCGTTATCGCCAGTGGCAATAAGGGTTCCTGTTAGGGCCAGGCATTACGGAGGGACCAGCAACTAAAATAAGGCAGAAAGATGACACCATCCGCACAAGACAAGATGCCATCGGAGCATAACAAGGCTAGGCTGTCAAATGAAGTGGCCAAACCTGGACTCTTGCCTTGCACGTACGGGGACAGAAAATTTTAAGCCAAGGAGACTTTCCACAAGACACGTCTCCACCTGCATCCAACTGGTACACAAGTCAAAGCCAACAACACAGCAAGCCTTCATTACCTGCTCATGGTACTGAGGCCCGTAAACATGATGTCCGTGCCCCCAGTTGTTGCCCGCCCCACTGACGTCTGAAATGAGCTGCTGTGTGTCTAGCACATCCCCAAGAGGACCCTGCAGGCACATTCAGTACGTTCTTTCCTATACTTGGGGTGCGCCCACAGTACCACACTCGGCATAAATTATACCATACCACATGACACATGACACATAATTCACTTGCACAAAGAGTACACGCGTCATGTTGAGAAAACTTGTGCCCACGTTCCATAAAGGCTAAAGTACACAACGCTTTTGTCCGCCGTGGCTGGAAGGCCAGTCGCATGAAACCAATGCGTCACCTTCATTTTCGTGTTTATATATACATGCTACAGGTGTGTATGTGGACACAAACAGAGAGAGATAATATTTTGTGTTTATGTTTATATATGTGTACATGTACACACACACACACACACACACACACACAGAGAGAGAGAGAGAGAGAGAGAGAGAGAGAGAGAGAGAGAGAGAGAGGGATAGGGAGAGAGAGGGAGAGAGAGAGAGAGAGAGAGAGAGAGAGAGAGAGAGAGAGAGAGAGAGATAGGGAGAGAGAGAGAGG
>Ga0307968_1001475_pt1:0-17500 | contig 19209 bp, 16 predicted proteins | sample OrgLakmetagen650_FD_201834 | JGI IMG/M metagenome (GOLD analysis project Ga0307968, IMG submission 201834) | Saline water microbial communities from Organic Lake, Antarctica - #650 | ecosystem: Environmental > Aquatic > Non-marine Saline and Alkaline > Saline | place: Antarctica: Organic...
CTCACCTCTTTTCTATATTTTAGTCTTTAGTTTTCTCCCGTTTCTCCGGTTTCTCTGAGTTGTTGTGTTCTCCTTGGTAATAATGACAGAGCCCTATGCATCTCACGATGCAAGCGAAATAGAACTATGAGCAACGCGCCGGTATGTGCGAGCAGGTGAGTGTGCGCAGTGAGCCATGCCCATTTGTCAACTGCAATTGCGGAATGTGAGCATGAGCTAACGTGCAGTGGTAAGTGTGAGCATTTGTGCAACAGTTATGCATAATACTGCAACGTGCAACAGAAGTTGTGCATTGATACTGCAACGTGCAACAGAAGTTGTGCATTGATACCGCAACGTGCAACAGAAGTTATGCATTGATACTGCAACGTGCAACAGAAGTTATGCATAAATGCTGCAACGTGCAACAGAAGTTATGCATCGATACTGCAATGTGCAACAGAAGTTATGCATGAATGCTGCAACGTGCAACAAAAGTTATGCATAAATGCTGCAAGTTTTACCTAAAAACTCGTGTGCACGGTATTCTCTTGCACGGGCGGTTGCTTGCGTGGAGGTGCAGTTCTATTTTGGCTCGATTCCGCTCTGATAAAGACATCAGGCCTCTTGATTACACTCGGCAAAAACTAAACCTAAACATTGACTAGGGCCCGAGCATAAAAAGGATGGTTTCCACAGCGCAAGCTGTGCCAAAACAGTTCCAGCTGACATTCAGATACACTTGCCTCTCAAAGAACTCGAGCACCTTTGCAGCTGCAGATAATGCTGTAGTTTCGAGGGAGCATGAGCAACTTGCACGAGCACGACGTGTGAGTGCGACGTGCCAACCATGTGTGTGAGTACGACATGCCAGCCTTGGTTGTGGTATACCGTTATGACAACTTTTGAAGTAGAATTCGTTTTGCAAGGATGTTGCAGAGAGTCACGCTTTCATCTGCACACACGCACAGTGTGCAACGCATGCCCTTTTTACTTGTGCCTGTCACACTTCATCTGCACACACACACGCACAGTGTGCAACACTTTTTGCTTGTGCCTGTCACACTTCATCTGCGCGCACACACACACACACACACATACACACATACACACACGCACAGTGTGCAATACACGCCCTTTCTGCTCGTGCCTGCCACACTTCATTTGCACTCACGCACACACAGTGTGCAACGCATGCCTTTTTTGCTTGTGCCTGTTACACTTGACATACAGATCCAACAAACAAATTTAAACCCCCCATCTAGTGTATTGAGGCGAGCTTGCGAGCAACCACAATAGGCTTTGTTGGCAACTGCGTCGATTGCAAGTGCACTAATCTGTGCGGGAACGCTGTGTGTGTTGCATGTATAACAGGAGGTGCACAATTGCACAGGTCATGCGCACATAAGTAGGTCATGCACACATAGGTAGGTCATGTGTTCATAGGTAGGTGTACACATCACACATGTCATGCACACATCACACAGGTCACGCACACATAGGTGGACAGGGGCACACATCACACAGGTCACGCACTCATAGGTAGGTCAAGCTTACATAGGAAGGTAGGTGCACACATTGCACATTTCATGCACACATCACACAGGTCAAGCACACATAGGTAGGGGCACACTGCGCACAGGTCACACACACATCCAGGGCGCCATTCAGCAATTGTATGAAAAAAATGCTGTATGCATTCAAATATTTTAGGAATTCCCTAGCCCTCTGGTCTGCTAGCCTTGATCAGGAGATTATGTATCGTGCACACCTTCAGATCAAGGTCTTGGATCAAAATGTCTGAGGTGCCTGGCAGATCCATCCAGGACAGAGTGACAGCACCCCAGATCAGAGATTCACATCAGGCGCACCTTCAGATCAAGGTCTTGGATCGAATTGCCTGAGGTGCATGGCAGATCCATCCAGGACAGAGTGACAGCACCCCAGATCAGGAAATCATACCAGGCGCACCTTCAGATCAAGGTCTTGGATCAAAATGTCTGAGGTGCCTGGCAGATTTATCCAGGACAGAGTGACAGCACCCCAGATCAGGAAATCATATCAGACGCACCTTCAGATCAAGGTCTTGGATCAAAATGTCTGAGGTGCCTGGGGTGCCGGGCAGATCCATCCAGGACAGCGCGACAACAAAGGGGGCAACATCAGCTGAGGCTTTGAAAGTGGTGGTGACGCCCTCTACTGTGAAAGGATCGGGTGAGAACACCTGCACACCAAAGGCAAAATGTGTGGAAGGAAAATGGAGTTGCACAAAAGGCAGGCGAAAAGTGCCGTGGTGGTGAGAACCAGAGGCTACGGTGAAAGCATCTGCAGTTCACAAAACACGTGTGCTCATCAGAAACACACACGTGTGCTCATCAGAAACACACACGTGTGCTCACAAGAAACACAGACGTAAGCTCATCAGAAACACACACGTATGCTCATCAGAAACACACACGTATGCTCATCACTCATCAGAAACAATCAGTTAATGAATGGTAGATCCTGGGACATTTATCCTTTTCAAGGTTCCACCCTTTCCTTGAATGGCTTTAGCGTGCACCTGGCACATGCACCTAGCACATGCAATTAGCATCAGGCACATGTATAAGCACACGTACACCTCACACGTGACCTGGCGCATGCACCTCACACGTACACCTCACACGTGACCTGGCGCATGCACCTCACACGTACAGCTCACACGTGACCTGGCGCATGCACTTCACACGTACACCTGGTGCACGCGCCTCACACTCGCACTTAACAATGCACCTAGCATTTGGCACATGCACCTGGCGCATCACCTAGCATCTGGCACATGCACCTGGCATGTGCACCTAGCACCTTGCACATGCACCTTGCACATGCACCTCGCACATGTAGCTGGCACATGCACCTGGCATGTGCACCTAGCACCTTGCACATGCACCATGCACATGCACCTCGCACATGTAGCTGGCACATGCACCCTGCACGTGCACCTCGCACATGCACCTAGCACCTAGCACGTGCACCTAGCATATGCATTAAGCACGTGTACCTTGTACGCACATGAACAAGTTAGATAAGTGCATGCCAGAACCTGTAAAATGAGCTACACGAGCAAGCACGGGGTGATGATACCCTTTGATTTGTTGGAAATTGTAAAGAAGTAAGAGTTGTGTGAATAAATGTTATGCCAGCGACAGCTTGGCAGTGGGGAATGAAAATAAGGGTCGTAATGCAATGCTTAAGCTAACCAAACGAACAATTTGAAGCATTTGGCAAGACGACCAGAGGAAGAAAGCAGCTCAAAAAGTGCAATCGGAGTCCTAAGACTTTTTTCTCTTAAACAAAATAGGTGGTAGCAGGACCAGCAAATAAAAAAACTAGCATGGGCTTTTTCAGCCCTTAACGCTTCAATGATGAGAAAGCAGTCAGCAAACACACACAGACAAGCACACAGACAAGCACACGCACTCCCACACACGCCTACATACACACATACATACAATGGCGTGCAATCACATACACACACGCTATTGTCATAAGAAAGCTGGAGATGGTTGCCAAAACACTCGCTCATCGACCATCGTGCATTTTTTACGCTTGAACTGAGTCGAGACAAAAAGTTTGGCAAAGTATGGCAAACCAAACAAGGGCACCCCTGACTCACGTTTATGGACCATTCAGTGCGCGGTGTTTCTCAAGCACAGCTGATAGGAAAAGCACAGCTGAGAGGAAAAGTAGAGTTGAGTATATTACGTGGTCAACAAAAATGCAGCTCAGACTCACGTGACCACCACCAGGCGGTTGTTAACCACTACTAGGTGTTTTACCAGAATGCAGCCCATACTCACGTTCATGGACCATTGCTCGCCCGTGCTGTTTAGTGGTAGGGACCGAGCGAGGTTCAGGCGTCCATAGCCTTCGTTGTTATTTGGGGTGGGACCCAGGGGCTTGCCATCCCTGCGCGGCAGTTTGAACAACCGAAAGCAGTCGGGGGCTGGCATTGAAGCTGTTATTTCCAGACAGCCAAAAATTGTGTAATGACGTGTGAAGCAGGACTGTAACGACGTGTGAAGCAGGACTGTAATGACGTGTGAAGCAGGACTGTATTGACATGTGAAGCAGGACTGTCCTACGTAACATGTTGAGAGCAAAAGGAAAACAAAGGAATCACAATCGTAATGTCAATCAAGTTTATTTGAGGTGAGGATCAACGGTCCTGAAGGCAAAAGAAAAAGCGCAAAATCAGTGTGATGTCCAGCAAGTTCACTTGAGGCAAAGATCAATCTTGAGTCCAGGCTGCGTCTGCGCGCGCGCGCGTGTGTGTGTGTGTGTGTGTGTGTGTGTGTGTGTGTGTGTGTGTGTGTGTGTGTGTGTGTGTGTGTGTGTGTGTGTGTGTCTGATTAGGTTGTGTATACATGACGAGGGTGCGCTCTTGATCGTGCCTGACTCCCTTCTCAGGAGCTCAAGAATGTTGCAGTCACAGTCGTTTATTTGAGGTTAAGATCAATTTGAATTCAGGCTGCATACGTTTGACTGAGGTGCGTACAGTGTATGCATGGGTTTGGCCAGAATCGGATGCATACAGCGTATATAGCGTATCCCTGCGGTGAAGACCGTATATAGACGCTGTGTATACGGTTCTGGCCAACCCTGCGTATACATAATGAAGGTGCGCTTTGATTGTGCCTGACTCCCTTCTCGGAAACTCAGGAATGTTGCAGTCCACGGTCAACAAGCAACATCAACGTGGGTATGGCATCTGTGCACCTCATGCAACATCAATGGGTGGGTGTGGCTGCAGTGTACCTCAAGCAAGACAGGAGACTTGCATACAAAATACACCTGTCTTTAGTATGCCTGCACTGACTTCACAAGATGGTTGCAGTCCACGGTCAACAAGCATTATCAACAGGTGGGTGTGGATGCAATGAACCTCACGCAAAATCAACGGGTGGGTGTGGCTGCAATGTACCTCAAGCAAGACATGAAACTGATTTTCAGTCCACTGTCAACAAGCGACATCAACGTGGGTCTGGCGGCAGTGTATCTCAAGCAAGACAAGAAACTGCCGAGTTCAGTGTGTGGCATTTGAATTACAGTACCTTAGTGAAGCAAAGCAATATCACTCAAATCTGTTTATTCACGTTTCACGTGTAAAGAATCCACCGCCATCTCACGATGCAGACGCAACAGGACTCGCAAGCGTGGTGTTGTTGTCCCTGCAGGAACACCTGCCTTACGTACCCCTGCACTGCCTTCTCAGCAACAGCGCATCGACACTCTGAATGCCTGCTACAGACAAAGTACTCTGTTCCAAAACATGCATCGACCTTCTCAGAAACAGCGCATCGACACTCTGAATGCCTGCTACAGAAAAAGTACTCTGCTCCAAAACATGCATCGACCTTCTCAGCAACAGCACATCGACACTCTGAATGCCTGCTACAGACAAAGTACTCTGTTCCAAAACATGACGAACAAACCGGGCGTGCATTCACCTCTCAGACAGCCCAGTTAGATCCTCAGCACCTACTGCTTGCATAGCACTCTGTTGCTGGACATGTTGCTTATAATTAATTGTGCATTCACCTTTCAGACAGCCCAGGCAGATCCTCAGCACCTTATGCTTGTACAGCAATCTGTTGCTGGACACGTTGGGACATGTTGCTTAAAATAATTGTGCACGCACCTCACAGACGGCCCAGGCAGATCCTCAGCACCAAACGCTTGCACAGCACTCTGTTGCTGGACATGTTGTTATAATTTAATTGTGCATGCACCTCACAGACCGCACACACACACCTCACAGACAGCCCAGTCATGTCTTCAGCACCCGCCAGCAGTACGGCCCTGATCAGAGAGGCAGAGGGCTCAAATTCATCAGATTCCACTTTTGTGCCTGTGCATATGTATATTGTATATGTTTATACGCGTGTGTGTGTATGTGTGTGTGAGTGTGAGTGTGTATTGCAAACGTGTGCGCTTGCATGTGTATGTTTGTGCCTACACGTTTGTGAGTTTCGTGTGAGTGTCTGAGTGTTGGAACATGTTTAAGCAAACTGAAAAGGAGGGCAAGTACACACAATCAAACAGGACGCCTACTGCTGCAGTGTCAAATGTTGAGTGCGGTGGCTGTGACTGGACACGCACAGCAAGCGCAGGGTCTAAAATTAGCATAAATCTCCTCCTAACCATGGAAAACGCAAGGTTTGTGTGTGTGTGTGCACGTGTGCATGTGTGGGTAAGAGTGTGCTTTGGATAGATCCTGAAAGCTCACGTGGTCCTGTTAGTGCAGTTTCCAGCACAAATCAAACTTCCCATCAGGTAGTGTGTTGCGTGGCTTCACGCATCTTTTTGGTGGTTTTACGCATCTTTTTGGTGGTTTCACGCATCTTTTCGGTGGCTTCACGCATCTTTTTGGTGGTTTCAGATCCCACAAGCTTTACCAGCTGTTAACCCTAAACCCAGATTTGTGTCTGTTTTTTTTGTAACAATTTGTAGTAATTCCCGTTTTTCGGTGGCAGGGTTTAAGAAATGCAAACCTCAGTCTTAGAGGCGTTCCAGAGAGACCTGATGACGGGGCCTTCTACTGTCCCAGTCTCTGGCTTTGGTGCACCTTTTCTTGAGCTGCTCTGTCTTCCCAGCCACTTTCTTCCAGAAGCGCACACCCTGAAAGGGCAATAAATCCTAAATGGAAGCACTGCTGCACAATCGCGCGTTACTCATTCCTGTTAGGGGGTGTCAATGCGCACCTGTGGAGTAGTAGCCCTCCATGAAGTACTGACGCACGATGGTTGCTCTCCATATCGTACATGCTGGGAGCAGCCACGTTTTGTCGTATTCCTTTGCGCTTAATATGATCTGCTTTTCCTGTGAATTTTTCTATGTGAGTCAATGCGCACCTGTGGGGTAGTAGCCCTTCATGAAGTACTGACGCACGATGGCTGCTCTCCATACCATACATGCTGGGAGCAGCCACGTTTTATCGTATTCCTTTGCGCTTAATATGATCTGCTTTTCTATGAATTTTTATATGAGTCAATGCGCACCTGTGGGGTAGTAGCCTTCCATGAAGTACTGACGCACAATGGCCGCGGCTCCTCCCACGCCAGGAGCTGCCATGGAGGTGCCTTGCAGCACAGACACGCTGCACATGCAGGAGGAGAGGTGAGCGTAGAGTTGCAATAAAAAAGGAGGTGCCTTGCAGCATAGAAAACGCTGCACATGCAGGAGTGGAGGTGAGCGTGGAGTTGCAGTGAAAAATATGGAGGTGCCTTGCAGCATAGGCACGCTGCATATGCAAGCGTAGAGGAGAACAAGGGGTTGCATGAAAGAAAGCACAACATATGTTGGACAGTCTAACGGAGGGATTTAGGTCGCAAGGCGTTATGCCGTCTTTGATCAAGCGTATTAATGCCAAAAAATACACTACAACCTCCACTTGTGATCTGCTGTCTTTCTCCTACATGTACACACACTTAGACAAACACACACACACAAGAAGCACTGCACTGATATGCGTACCTGCACGTATCCTGCTCTCCGTCGTAAGCACCATCAGATGCAGCAGAGATCGTGACACCTGTATGCATGTGTGCGTACGTGTGTGTATGTGTGTGACACCTGTGTATGTGTGTGTATGTGTGCGTACAAGTGTGTACGTGTGTGTACGTGTGTGTTTGTATGTGTATGTGTGTGCATGTGTGTGTACGTGTGTGTATGTGTGCGTACGTGTGTGTACGTGTGTGTATGTGTGTGTTTGTGTGCGTACGTGTGTGTATGTGTGTGTACGTGTGTGTACGTGTGTGTATGCGTGCTTACGTGTGTGTATGTGTGTGTACGTATGTGTACGTGTGTGTATGTGCGTGTACGTATGTGTATGTGTGTGCACGTATGTGTATTTGTGTGAACGTATTTGAAGGTGAGTATGGGCAAGACAGCACGTCAATCAACATGCAAGGCGCGATCATGCAAAAGCCAAAGTCCAAAATCATTGTCGTGACACAACAAAAGGCCAAAGGCCAAGGCCAAAGTCCAAAATTTCGTGGTTCATTAAAAGACCAAAGGCCTAAGTCCAAAATCACTTTCGCAATTTAAAGCGGTGCTAAACGACGCGACTCATACGTGGCGGAACCATTTTGTTGGGCAAGCATACATCACCGCATTCATACGCACTATTCAGAAAAACCTGTCCACGCTCGCCAAGGGTGGCGAGGCGAGCACGACACGCTACACACACACACCCACACATCCACACACACAGGATGAACAGCAGTGCCTGTGGCGTGATTGACTAGACAACGCATATGATTCACCAAGTAATGCGTCATTGACTTAATAATGTGCGTTAGACAACTAGGTAATGTTTGATTAACTAGACAATGTGTGATATACCAGACAATGTGTTAATACTAGACAATGTGTGATATACTACTAGATCTTGTGTGATTGGCTAGACAATGTTTGATAAACTTCTAGTTCATGCGTGGTTGACACCCCCAACATCAGGAGCAGCAACGCTTGTTCCAGGCCATCACTTCTGGGTCTCACCCACTTGAAGAAAAGGCTCCGCTGTTAGTATGACACAGCCAGCATGATTAATGCACACCCATAAAGGTATGCATGCATTGCACAAGATGTGCAAGTTCTTATCACACCCAACGCGCTCCCACAAACACACTACACACACAACCAGCCACCCCCTCCCCCACCCACCCACACCCACACCCACACCCACACCCACACCCACACCCACACCCACACCCACACCCACACCCACCGACACCCACCCACCAGGAGCAGCAATGTCAGGTTTCAGGCGTGCACTTTTGTCTTCATTCCACTTAGGAGGACCATAGGATGACAAGCCCATGATGTGCTCGTGAGGTGCTCGCTTCTGTGTTTGTATGTGTGTGTAAAAGTTGTGGTGTGTGTGTGTGTGCTAAAACATGCTTGACAGAGCACTCACTCAGATGAGTGATTCCTGATTAAAACGCGTTTCAAATGGCGCGTTTCAAATGACACGTGTCAAATGACTACATGTGCTGCATCCAACACCATCATGGCAAGCACACACACATACACACACATACACACAACCACACACACACGCAACCACACGCACACACGCACACACACATACACACACACAAACACACTCAATCACACATAAACACACATTACCTTGACCACCACAGTGATGGGAATGCCATCATTGCTCACTTCGGCAAGGGCACTGAAAGAGGGGCAGGCATGTGTGAGGTGTGAACTGATGTGCATTCATTCATTATGTGTACCTGTCTGTTGTTGTACAGTTGTGCTCATTCGTGTTTGTGTATGATGTGTAAGTAAGCGTGCTTGTTCATGTGCGCATGTTTGTAAGAGTGTGCATTCATTCATATTTGTGGTGTGTGTGTGTGTGTGTGTGTGCGCATGAGTGTATGCATGTGTGTGTATTTCTCTATGGTAGGGAGGGAAGGTGATCAGGGTTGACCTGTATGCTGCAAGCCAGATCCACACACAAACACACACCATATTTTCATATTATGAGTACGCAGAGGTGGCATGACCTCTGCTGCACATGTCAGCTACACACACACATACACACACCGTAATTTCACGTTATTAATGCGTATAGGTGGCACGACCTCTGCTGCACACGTCAGCTGCACACACATACACCATATTTTCATGTTATTAATGCGCATAGGTGCCATGCCCTCTGCTGCACATGCCAGCTGCACACACACACACATACACACAGCTTATTTTCACGTTATTAATGCTTTTAGGTGGCATGACCTCTTCTGCACTTGTCATCATATTTTCATGCTTTTACGGTATGACCTCTGCTGCACATAATAGCTACACACATTCAGCTTTCAATGCGTAGAGGTGGCATGACCTCTGAGCTCAGAGCATCAACAGCCAGAAGTGCACGACCAGATTCTTTTCACAGATATAACGCTCCACAATACAATACAGCAAGCTTCTGAATATATCCTCAATGCTTGCAGCACTGTTCTGAGGAAAAAGTAATGCCTACTGCCTACGTATTTTATCCTATTATCCTCATGAAGAAGGGCGCCCACCTAGACTCTTGCATGGTGACAAACGGAATGGATTGTGCATCGCCTGATGATCCTGAGTTGGAGAAGTAGATGCCTGCGCAAAGTCCAGTGTGGCATGTGCTATTCTTGCGTATTATTTGGATTGGGTTGAGCATCGCCTGGTAATCGTGAGTTGGAGAGGCAGGTGCTTTTGCAGTAAAGCAGTGGAAAAGCAGATGCCCGTGCACAAGTAGGTGTTAAATATTTCAAGGTTCTAACCACCGGTTGAGTGTGGACAATTAAAAAGAGAACAATGCAATGCATGACAAATTAATGGGAGGGTAAATATATGACAAATCTAAAGCACTGTAGACTGACTATTGACACTTACACACAACATATAGGCAGTATCCACTTTACAGCAGCATGAAGCGCAAAAGCGGCTGCAGAATGTAATGAATGCGGGAAAACCTTGAGCGGTGTTGCCGGACTATAAATACACACCAAACCAAATAGGCAGTATCCACTTTACAGCAGCATGAAGCGCAAAAGCTGCTGCAGAATGTAGTATAAGTATGCTCACAAAACACAGTTGCGTTAACACACATGCTCTCCCTGCTGCAGCACTTGCCCAGCGTTGTTTAGGATCTGCAGGACTTACATTTACATCACAGGCATGCAGTTTTCAGACAGCTTAACCAAACCGTGTTAGCGTACATAGGACTTACATTTACATCACAGGCATGCACTTTCCAGACAGCTTAACCAAACCGTATTAGCGTACATAGGACCTACATTTACATCACAGGCATGCAGTTTTCAGACAGCTTACCAAACCGCAATAGCGTACATAGGACTTACATTTACATCACAGGCATGCAGATTCCAGACAGCTTCACCAAACCGCATTAGCGTACATAGGACTTTCATTTACATCACAGGCATGCAGTTTCCAGACAGCTCACTGCACTTGTCCAGACAGCTCACTGCCTTTGTATCCAAGTGCACTAGCAAAAATACATACCTGCTGCAGCGTCGGCGTCGATGATGCTTTGGACCTGGTCGCTTCTACTGCAGCTGCTGGAATCTGGGAACAGGACGACTTTGCCGGAGGCATCAGCCGGGGGAGAGCAGGCTTCGCCCACTAGAAGCTGCAGCACAGCACAGCACAGCACAGCACAGCACAGCACAGCACAGCACACGTGTTAAAAGTGAGGTCAGTGGCACACAGCAGAAGCACAAGTTAAAGAGTGGGCACTGCATGAGAGGGAGGGCAGAATGATAGGGGCTCATGAGCTAGCAGAGATAGCAGAGATAGCAAAGCTAGGGACTCATGAGCTAATAGCAGAGCTAGGGACTCATGAGCTAGCAGAGCTAGGGGCTCATGAACTAATAGCAGAGCTAGGGGCTTGTGAGCTAATAGCAGAGCTAGCGATATTAGAGCACGCAAAAACTCAACAGAGCATATGACCTGGCACCAGCTGAGGTAAGTCCAGTAAGCTACAGTAAGCTTACTGTACTGTTTACACCTGTACTGTAGGTGAATTCCGGAGGTCTTACACACCATTGGCAAGCCATCACACCAGCTCGTAGCACAAGGCTAGGCTTGGTCAGGGCCTCACATGTGCACACCGTACACGACCGTACATTTCTGTTCACCGTACATGAATGGTTTTTGAATGCTGGACGAACCGTCTACACATCGTACATGCGATTATATTATACATGAAAGGGTTGGCAAAACCTGCACAAGAGTCAACTAAGCAAAATCGAGGCTCAACAGTGCAATATAGATATAACCCTTGTTACGGCTATTACACGTAACAAACAACGCCCACACCTGCCGATCTGCATGCTGTCTAAATATATAAAAAGTAAATCATCACACACACAGAATTTAGAGTGGCCTTTACAACCATCCTACCAGACGAGCTACTACAGTGTGTGTGTGTGTCTACGGACCTTCTCAGATACACAAGCACAAGCTTCCTCTCACTCCGTACTCCTCGCCAACCTCTAGAATTGACATTGCATTTTGTCATAACCACCATCTATACGATGTCTCTTTTGACTGCTCTGATCTGTTACAACCAACCTTCACAGTATTGTGAGCACAAGCAAGCTGCCTCTCACCTCGTGCTCTGTGCCAGCCTCAAGCCTTCCTCTGCAGCCGTGCCACGCTAAAAGCCTTCATGACCCAAACAACAGAAAAAATCAGACGCGTGCTCTCACCTTGTACTCCTTGCCGGCCTCAAGGCCTTCCTCTAGAAACTGGTTACTATTCCAGCGAATGAGGTTGAAGTCTGCAGCGTACAAGAGTGCATGTGCATGTATGTATGTGCGTGTGCATGTGTAAGCAGCTGAAGTCTGCAGCGTACAAGAGTGCATGTGCATGCATGTATGTGTGTGTGCATGTGTAAGCAGCTGGAGTCTGCAGCGTGTAAGAGTGTGTGTGTGTACGGGCATTTGTGCATGTTTGGCTGCTGTCCCAGAGGATGAGTTTAACATCTGCAGTGTTTCTAGTTGTGGTGCGTATGTCTGTGGCTGAACTTTGGGTCATGAAATAAACCATACACACAAACACATGCACACACACAACCTGAAGCCTGTAGGTGCATCGTGATATACAGCAGCACAAACAAGAATCGAGCTTGTCTAAACCGCTTGTTCAGTATAACAGTGCTCACCAGATGCGAGATCGGAAATGTAATATATAACAGCATTGCCCAAACCGCTTGTTCAGTATAACAGTGCTCACCAGATGCGAGACCAATCGAGGAGATAAAACTAAACAGCATTTTCCATTTTTAGCATGGCCATCACCAACTTCAACTTATTGCCCGCCAAAATGCTTTATGTCACCACCAATAAACACAGAACACAAGGTGAGAGACCTTGCTATTACAGCAACCACCACCACCACCACCACCACCACCACCACCACCACCACCACCACCACCACCAAACACCAACACCAACACCACCAACAAACACCAACACCAACACCACCAACAAACACCAACACCAACACCACCAACAAACACCACTATCAAACACGGAGCACGAGGTGAGAGAGACCTTGCTATAGATTTTGATGGCAAACTACAGAACAGGGGGTATCAACCTGCTGCTGTAGCTTGATAACGCTAGTTATTTGCAAGAAAAGAAAAGACAGGGGGCGCCAACTTGTTAGGTAAGAGTGAGGTAAGTGTGACTTGTTAGGTACGAGTGATTTATGTGTAACTTGTTAGGTAAGTGTGACTTGTTAGGCAAGTGTGAGGTAAGTGTGACTTGTTAGGCAAGTGTGAGGTAAGTGTGACTTGTTAGGCAAGTGTGAGGTAAGTGTGACTTGTTAGGCAAGTGTGAGGTACGTGTGACTTGTTAGGCAAGTGTGAGGTAAGTGTGACTTGTTAGGTAAAAGTGATTTAAGTATAACTTGTAAGGTAAGTGTGACTTGTTAGGTGAGTGTGACTTGTTAGGTATGTGTGACTTGTTAGGTAAGTATGTTGGGTTCCTGCAAGGAAACTGCTGAGTTCAACATGCAACACTTGAACTCCAATTCTAAGAGGGACGCAAAATGTCACGTTGAAAACAATAAATGGGGGTCCACATTGAAAAATAGGTAGTGGGCCTAACCCACACAGACTATTTTGCTTCTATACAACGACTAGCCAATTTGTATCAAAGACCAACGTAGGACATACTTTCAGTGCACCAGATATCACAGATACTCTTCCAAGTGGTGTCTAAATGCTCATACCAGAAATGAGGGGGACAACACCGTCACCAAATATGAGCTGCGTCCTTCCATTGCTGTCAACATACTGCAGAGGAGGGGAGAGATGAGTGTGTCGTCGTTTTTTTGCACGCAACAACACGTGCAGTCTGCAGGCACATGCAAAAAGCAATTATTATTGTACGCTTTTAAGATACAAGTTGCAATGTTATAACCCTACATTATGAAAACCAGTCCTAAACCCTACAGGAACGTGCACACATGCTCATACAAGCGTACACATTTTGTTGTTGCACACATGCTCATACGAGCGCACACATTTTGTTGCTGCACACATGCTCATACAAGCGTACATATTTTGTTGTTGCACACATGCTCATACAAGCGTACACATTTTGTTGTTTGCATGAAAGCACACGCCAGCAAATAACCCTAAACCCTAAACCCTAAGCCCTAAAACCCTAACCCTAAACCCGCCGTATCAGCACGTTTGCACTCCTGGGCTGAAAGGGTGAAGAGCAGCGAGCGGTTGACGCTTCCATCACTTTGAGGTTATGAAAGTTGAATTGCTAAATTGGACTTGCAAATAGGCAGAGCAATCACTGCTTTTCTGCTCTGCTCCAGACCCACAGCGGTAAACCCACTTATATTTAAAGCAATAATAAAGCGGCTCCAAAATAAAATCAAATGTCCTTTGGCCGCAACCAAAAGCAACCAGACGTAGCATTTGGAGGGGCACAAGTAAGCGCAGTTGCTTGTGGACCTGACCAAAACGAATCAAATGTTGTATTTGGAGGGCATGAGTAAGCACAGTTGCTTGTGGACTTGACCAAAACGAATCAAATGTAGTATTCGGAGGGGCACAAGTAAGCACAGTTGCTTGTGGACCTGACCAAAACGAATTAAATGTTGTATTTGGAGGGCATGAGTAAGCACAGTTGCTTGTGGACTTGACCAAAACGAATCAAATGTAGTATTCGGAGGGGCACAAGTAAGCAAAGTTGCTTGTGGACCTGATCAAACGAATCAAATGTAGAATTTGGAGGGGCACAAGTAAGCACAGTTTTCTGTCTGTGGACCACGACCAAACACTGCAGACTAAGCTTCCACTCAGAACAGCAGATTAGAGTACCATCTGCACAGAAGAAACAAAACCACACAAATGCTACCTTTAGGTCATAAACGAGTAAACTAAATTAACTAAGTATAGTCTTTGTTTTGGTGAACTGTGTTAATCTTGCTTAAGACCTTCTGCAGTTAACTATTGTTAACCATGCAAAATCTTTTCTCGGTAAACTAGGTTAACCAAATTAAGGTCATTAACAAGTAAAGGCCCACGTAAACCATAACTGCCTTACCTGACGGGGATACCCACGCAGCCTCCTCCCTAAATAATACTGGCAGTGTGCGCACTAGCAGCAGAGTTTTTTGGTTTTGATACGCTTTGTTCCTCATGTAAATTTCAGCAGAGGTACGTACAACACACGCAGGTAAACTCTGCGGTGGATTCCGAGGAACCCGGTACCAAAGTAGCTGTAGCAGTGCGTTGATAAAGGCATACTCGAGACGTAGGATTAAGAGTTGTATTCCTGTATGTATCGTTACAGTAGCCCCCTGTACCCTGCGACCATAGTTTATGTGAGAATCCTACAAGGACCCATGAGGAGCGGTTCCACAGCCTACAAAATTCAAGGGCTGTGCTTAAGTCACGTGAAACAGAAGATCAGCCTCAGAGCTGAGGGCACCTGCTCCTACGTCTCTTTGTTTTCATTTCTTTCGATTTTCAGGCTGTAATTGACTCACGTGGAACAGAAGGCCAGCCTCAGAGCTGAGGGCACCTGCTCCTACGTCTCTTTGTTTTCGTTTCTTTCAATATTCAGGGCTGTGATTAAGTCACGTGGAACAGAAGACCAGCCTCAGAGCTGAGGGCACCTGCTCCTACGTCTCTTCGTATTTGTTTCTTTCAATTTTCAGGGCTGTGAATAAGTCACGTGGAACAGAAGGCCAGCCTCAGAGCTGAGGGAACCTACTCCTACATCTCTTTGTTTTCGCTTCTTTCAATATGCAGGGCTGTGATTAAGTAACGTGAAAGAGAAGGCCAGCCTCAGAGCTGAGGGCACCTGCTCCTACGTCTCATTGTTTTCATCCCTTTCGATTTTCAAGGCTGAGATTAACTCACGTGGAACAGAAGGCCAGCCTCAGAGCTGAAGGCATCAACTCCTACGTTCTTCTGCGTGGCACAGTGGGGTGATTGCGTTTTTAGGTCGTTGCAATAATCAAAAGCGCACAGCACAATGTGATAAAAACGAGATTGCGTTTTTAGGTCGTTGCAATAATTAAAAGCGCACAGCACAATGTAATAAAAACGAGTGTAGTATTATGAACAGCATTGATAAGACAGAATGCTTTCAATCATCCTGTGAGGTGCCTACATGCACACACGCAAGCGCACGTACACACTTGCGTGCGCCTACATGCAAAAAGACACCCACCAGGTCACCACCACTAGTCCGAAGAGACTCCTCTTCAAGGAAGCGCCCTCGCCAGTTGTCTGCGGCAGCCACAGCCTGCCAAGGATGGGTGAACGTCAACTTGTGTATTTGTGTGTGTGTTTGGGTGTGTGTGTGCAAATTACTGCTTCGTACACGTGTACGTTTGTAAGCTGCTCTGTCAAATTTAAAAAGCTAGGTTGGAATCATCGTTTGCCCGACACAAGTGTAAGCCTTCAGACCTTATCACACACTGCACACAATCCTTACTGGCGCACATGCCGCACGACCTACGCACATCTGCGGCGTACAAGTTTAAACAGCCTTACAATTATGCTAGTATGTGCACACGAGTCAATCTTGTAGTGTTCAACGTGGCAGGGAGGCGTACGGCATATAACCAAAATGTTTGGGTAAGGGTATATGTTTTTATGAACCTTTTAAAGCATATCACTACAAACAAGTCTTCTGCAAGGATCCAACAGAGGATGCACATCCACACCTCCAAACACATGGCTCTCAGACCCACCATAACATTTTTGCATAAAGCGGGTGTGCTGACGGTGCCTGTATCTGGCTTCTGCTCTGTGCCAGCATTGCCTACAGTATAAATGCAATGTGTGTGTATGTTGGTGCGTGTATGTGAGTGTAAACGTGAGCGTGAGTGCGAGTGTATGCGTGCGTGATTTTAAACTATACGTGAAGGGTTGGAACGTTTCTATTTAAGTGCAGTGTACTTGCCGGTATGTTGCTGACACTAATGGAACCTTGATTTTTCAAATAGTGGCTCTGGCTGGATTAATCCCATTCACACTGTGAATTTTTTAGTCAATTGGCTAGTGAATAGTACTAACTTGATCCACACTATGTATCCTTTAGTTAGTTTGCTAGCAATTTATGTATAAATATATATAGATAGATGTATATAGATAGATGTATATATATATATATAGATAGATAGATAGATAGATAGATAGATAGATAGATAGAGAGAGAGAGAGAGAGGGGGAGAGAGGGAGAGGGAGAGAGAGAGAGAGAGAGAGAGAGAGAGAGAGGGAGAGAGAGGGAGGTTTGTTTGGGGGGTCCTCTACTACCCCTTGAAAATGCACACACGCAACATCTTACATCGCACCAGAGTGAGGAATGCGGAAAGACTATAAATATATTAAGGGAGATCAAGGGGTTTTGAGAGCAAGGTGATCAAGAGGTGCGATGGACCGCAGGGTCAATTGCAAGCTCTAATTCTTTAAACT
>Ga0307968_1001479_pt1:0-17500 | contig 19193 bp, 18 predicted proteins | sample OrgLakmetagen650_FD_201834 | JGI IMG/M metagenome (GOLD analysis project Ga0307968, IMG submission 201834) | Saline water microbial communities from Organic Lake, Antarctica - #650 | ecosystem: Environmental > Aquatic > Non-marine Saline and Alkaline > Saline | place: Antarctica: Organic...
TTTTCTGTCTGTTCTTCAGACACACTCTCAGCTTGTGCTCTTGCGAGCGTGGGCCAATTTCTCAGACTGTGGTTTTTCAAGGAGGGTTTTTCTGTTTAGGCAGGAGTTTTCCTTTTCCCAGTCTTACCAAGTTACCAGCATGCATTAAGGAAAGGCTCTCAACTAGTGCTCACACTAGCCAGGGCCCCACTGAAAGACGAAAAAGAGAAACAGCAGAGACTAATGAGGATCCGGCGGGTTGTCAGCCATGCGATCCGGCCTGCGCCTAGCCCTCCTGAAGCCAGCCGCTCTACCAGAAACCCCCCTTTCAGATCCCCAATTGTCACTGTTGCTGTTGTTAAAGTGTACTTTGTGTCTTGTTTTTGTGATCTAGCATTCTTGTTTTACAACCCGGTAATATGAGGGAAGTGCTCAACCTCTCTACATATAACAGGGCTGGCTACAAGCATGACGTCACCATCAGAAGTCTTGGGGCCCATGCTGCAGTCTGAACCCCACCATTTGCTGCCAAATCTTCATAACAGATCTCCTAATGCATCAACTTCCAAATTTCTGTTTTGCAAAGATATTGTTTGATTGGCAAGATTGTTGACGGAAGATATGCAAACTACATGCTATCTCGTCCCATGAAGAGCATCTATCAAGGGTATAGCTGTCCTATAATACTACTTTACTCCTGTTTGACACTGAGCAACCTGCACACAGAGCGACCTAAGTTGAGCACATTGTCTGGTAGCTTATAATGCCAGATTCTGTTTGAAGCTATATTGGTTGCAATTTGAGAAGTGTGTGTGTGTGTGAGTACTTGCCCCTTAAATGTAAAAAAATGCATGTTTGGGCACAAGCTAAGTTTCCCCTCTCTGGTAAAACTCCTTTACCGGTAGACAAAAAGATCCCAGTCAGAGATGTAAACCAACAGAGTACCAGAAGGAGGAAAGGAGTCACAAATAGACTGGTAGTACCAGGCTCAAACAAGCAAAAGCACCAGGCACAGAAACTGCAGAGCTAAGCTAAGGCTCTAACAGACCACCTGTCTCGGCTATAGCCAGCCTCAATGTAAATTACTCGGCCAACCCTATAACACTGAACTTGCCATGCTTCTCCACCAATATAGTCACTCATTGCAAGTCTATGGAAAGGAAACAAAAATACTGTATCACTGTAATTATGGCACCGGAGGCCTCCGGCGCCTAGGTGGTAAGCTCTTCAAGCAAGATATATATGCGCTCACTGGCGTCTTCACATTGGAGTCTAGCAAGGTAGATCACAAGAAGCTGATGTGGATCATGTATGACCTTAGGCTCCCAGCAGATGCCATAGACGTGGTAAAATATCTCTATTCAGGAGCCCACACACAAATACGTTTGCCCTTAGGAGAATATAATATCTACCAGTCAACAGGGGAACCGTACAAGGAGACACCCTATTTCCTCTTCTTCTCTTAAACTATATATGGGGACTCTCTCCTACGGTGGCTCCATGTTAAGGGAGAGGATACGAGCACAGCTGTACAAAGGCTTCAAATAGACATTGGGTGGCTAGCCATTCAGCTGCGGAGCCCACATTAACACTGACGCCCATCCCCACTCATCCATCTTCTGGCCAGCAAGGGAGGTAGTCCCTCCCCCAGCTTGCCTACCCGATAACACCTGCCAACCAGGGCCTCCAGCAGCAAGGCTCTCCAGTTTCTCAGATCTTGATGCTGGAAAAGCACAGATGCACGTCCAATACAAATTAGCTCCTAAAAAGGTTTCAGACCATCAGTCCAAAAAATGCTATGCAAAATTTCGAGAAGTGATCTAGAAAGGCGTTGTTGAGGAAAACGTAAGTAACTCATTTTTGATGCAAGTGTCACCTCTGGAGGAAAGAAAGATGTCATGCTCTGCCGCACAGATTTGATATACAACCAACATTGTGCTGCTCAATGCAACCATATAGAAGGTCCGCCAGTCTGCCCCATCTGCCAGAAGCTAGTCGGCACCTACCACATGCTGTCATGTTGCAGCCATCCCTTTATAAATAAAATGATTATGATTAGGCACGTGCACAACGCTGCTGGTCAGGTAATGATTATAATAGTGATCCAGCAAGGTACACAGGTGCCTGCCTGCTACCACAAGCATATGTAGAGAGTTGTGCAACATCTCTCTACATATGCTACAACAAAGCATCGTACTATGCCCTTCTGCTGGAACAAAAAAGGCCAACCTGGCTCTTGCCATCCAACCTCAATGCAGGATAATTTCAAGACCTTGCAGTGGAATAGGATGTAGGGTGTAACGGCACGCGGACCTTTTTTTCCAAAGGCTGTGCAGTGATTGTTTTGTATTGGTTTTGTGAATGACTCCTGTCACTCCTTTGTAGGATGGTGTGGAGAGGTTTGCAGTGCCCCAAGTGTATAGGTATCGCATGTGTTGGTTATATTCTGCTTATTGGTTGCATAGCAAGGGGACATGAGTTGGCAGGGCCATCTGTAAGGGTAAGGCCAGATCTCCTTGCATTAGCAGCAGATCTAGTTTAAAGGGAATTAAACTGACATCATAGTGTAAACAATTCCGGCCTGAAATAGAACACTGTTATGGGATAAAGCGTCAATATTCCACCTGGTCAGACAAAGGAGAGAAGAACACAAAGAAAGAGTCTCAGGCATAAAGTCAGCAAAAAGCAAAGAACGTTGAGGGACCTGTGTACACACTGCTGCACACAATGCTGTCTGACAGTCAAACCTGAAGATCCTAAGCAGAGAGTCACGTGGCTACCACCTGCAGCGCTCCACATGTCAAGACCACTACAGATAACAGAGGTACTTGGCTGCCTATCCTGGGTGATCTTCCTTAAATAACGTGCTATCCGCCACGCGGACTACAAACAAATAAATCTCAACCACATAACCACCTCTCTCTGCGTGCACTAGTCATCCGCCGTGTGCCAGTTGCAAGCTCACTCAAAGTCTAGCTTGGCACCTGTTTCTTGCGTTTTTATCAGGGCGCAGTTGCTGGGGCGGATTATTGATGATTGCATCTGGCTTGCTAGAATTTTGCCGTTATTGCGCGTTGAGAATGGAAGGTAGGTTGAGATCATTCTTATATGCGTCTCAGCTGAACTGCTAATATTGCCATGTTGTAGCATTGTTACCTGGCTGCCCACGTCTGCTTGTGCTAGGATCACTTCTGAAACAATGTCCAGCAACGTTATGCCTTTTAATTAGGCGTGGTTACAGGCTGTTTCCCAAGCTTCCGCTCAGATGCCCCTGAGGCATATATAGCGATGTAACCTTACCTTATGCCTTTTTATTATCAGCTATTATAATGGGATGGCTGTAGCCTGACAGTATGTGGTAGGAGCCATCTAGTTCTTGGCAGATGGGTCAGACTGGTTGGCCTTCTGTTCAGTTGCACTGAGCAGCACGCTTTCAATTGGTAGGAAGTAGGAACCCTTCAACTCATAAAATAGCTAATAAATTCTCATAGAACCGGATCAGGAGCTAGGCTCCCATTCAAGAAATTTATGAAGAATTGGTGAAGAGTTGGCGGTTCCCCCAAAAAGGCAGCACTACAGATCAGATGATAAAAGCATGACCTTACCAAATCTGGGCAAGTTACTCTTTCTGCATTTCCCCCTCTTCTATTGTTCTAAATTCTCTACGGTGCTGGAGGAAGCACTGGCGCACCGGCCTTCCAGGCTCCTGGCCTCTCCTCCTGCTCTGCTTCTAATTGGTTCCTGGTGCATCAGCCTTGTCATCGTTTGGTTTTGGCGGTCACATAGCCTGGCCCTTCCTAAATTTGCCTTTTTGATGCGCTGACACCCAGCGTTCTGTTCTCTTATATATATATATATATAGAACTTGTTTTTCCATTCTGACCCGCGTTTGGTGTGTATGAGCTTGTGTGTGCGTGTGTGTATGCATATGCATGAGTGTGTATGCGTGTTGCGTGTGTATGCGTGTGCATGAGTGTGTATGCGTGTACGCGTGCATGAGAGTGTATGCGTGTGCGTGTGCATGAGTGTGAATGCGTGTGCGCGTGCATGAGAGTGTATGCGTGTGCGTGTGCATGAGTGTGTATGCGTGTGCGCATGTGTACGCGTGTGTGCGTGCGCATGAGTGTGTATGCATGTACGCGTGCATGAGAGTGTATGCGTGTGCGTGTGCATGAGTGTGTATGCGTGTGCGCAAGTGTATGTGTGTGTGCGTGCGCGTGAGTGTGTATGCGTGTGCGCATGTGTTCGCGTGTGTGCGTGCGCATGAGTGTGTATGCATGTACGCGTGCATGAGAGTGTATGCGTGTGCGTGTGCATGAGTGTGTATGCGTGTGCGCAAGTGTATGTGTGTGTGCGTGCGCGTGAGTGTGTATGCGTATGGTATGTGCGTATGTGTGTAATTGTGTCTGCGTGTATGTACCTATGTGTGTGTGTCTGTGTGTACGTGTGTGTTTGTGTGTGTGTGTGTGTGTGTTTGTCACAACCCTAATCCCTCAGCTCTGCTCGTTTCATCCTTGAATTTAATAGCGCTTTCATTAGTTTCGCCTAACCTCAGCTTTGTTTTTTTCCTCCAGTGCAAATTCATTTTTTGTATTTAGGTTTTCATTTTGGGAGTAGGTACGCAGTACTAGTTAGCTGTTCAGTATGAGCACCACCCTTTAGTGGCCCTTCAGCTTTGGTCTCCTCCATGAGCTTGGACATACGTATTGCTGGCAGGTGATTCACTCTTCATGAATTTAGACTGGCAGGCCAAAAGAACACGAGAAGGGGGCGTTTTCACACATGCTGTTCCTGGTTTTGTGCACAAGACGCTCCTGCCCTCTCCCTCTCCCTGCTGGATCTGGCCTGTTCTCACTCTGTTAAACACAACCACCCCTCCTCAGGTATAGGCTGGGGCGCAAGATTGGAGGGGGGAGCTTTGGTGATATCTATTTAGGTGGGTGCAGCCAAGAGCAGCAACATCATCGTCATCAACAGCAGCAGCAAGCAGCACTAGTTAGCTAAGGGGGTTAAAGGCATAGCCTTTGCCATGCCTTTGGAATGGGAGGAGGGAAGGGGGAAGCTAGTGCTCTCCGTTTTCTTACATGCAAGTCTTGGTGGATCCAGCGTCCCGCTCGAATTTTCGTCCAAACCTGCTGCATTGTATTTGGCAATTGTCATGGATCCAGCTCCTCCCGGGTTGAGGAGACCTGTCCTTTTCTTCGACCTGTCTCGCTCCCATTCTCACATCGACCGGGCGGTGAAATACACTACATATGCAACGCAGGAACGAGCATTCAGAGCGGAGAGGAGGTGGCTATCAAGCTGGTAAGACCCAAGAATCTGGACGGGGCTGTGCATCGTTGACCTGCACTTGAACTTGAGAAAGGAGTGTTTCCAACATGTTAGAACAGTTCCACTCTAACCCTCCCCTCCCCACCACCATCATCCATGCACAGGAAACATGCAAGACCAAGCACCCGCAGTTGTTGTACGAGTCCAAGCTGTATAAGATCCTTCAGGGTGGAGGTGTGCACACCGCTCATTTGCTCAATTGCCCCCATCAGATGTTTAGTTGCTGTTTCCGTGGACTACTTTGTCTACTGCCACATACGCTGAAGCACTACTTGCTGTGTAGCTCTTACTCATCTGCCTGTAATCCTTCCAACAATCGCAGTGGGCATTCCCAACGTTAGATGGTACGGAGTGGAGGGGGACTACAATGTGATGGTGATGGACCTCATGGGCCCCAGCTTGGAGGACTTGTTTAACTTCTGCAATCGGAAGTTCTCTTTAAAAACTGCACTGATGCTGACTGACCAAATGGTGAGGGTGCCTGGTTTGGATGAAAAGAAAGGCTCAAGCTACACGCCCCTCAATCTGACCTAGACACATCATTGGTACAAGCGCTTCACACATACTTGCTTACGTCTTTGTAGCTGAAACAGCTTGCCCGCCGCACCTCTTAACACATCAAAACCACTATTTTGCTAAAGCCTGCATCTACTTGTGCCTTTGAACGAAGCTCTCGCGCGTTGAGTTCATCCACTCTCGGAGCTTCATCGACCGTGACATAAAGCCAGACAACTTCCTCATGGGTGAGTGGGGTGGATTTCCTGGATGGTGATTGTAGCAGTAATTGCACAGCACATCGATGGGAACATTGACCTGAAATGTTGCTTCTAAATTGATGTTCATGAAGCGCCTCCCTGTCCTCTATTGTCGTGCACGCAACATACTTAGAAACGTGAATGTCAGGAGTTGCACCTTTGCGTGTCTGATGAATTTGAGGCCTTATATTCTCACAAAGCTGGTTAGCAACGTTGTATTGTGTGTTATACTTACACTTCATTTTGGCTCCCAGCTCTAGTTGCCACCAGGATAATGCACGTAGCTAGAATGAAGCTATAAAAAGTCTTCCTACCGTACATATAGTATATCACCGCCCCTAATTATAGTATTTTGGTGGGGGCGGTGACATATTAGATATATAATTACCTCTGGGGGGACTCGCAAACCTTGATTTGCCCCCACAGGATTGGACAGTTAGCACTGCATTGGCATTCTGTGGTTATGCAATTAATGAAGTTGACAGGGATGCAAGCATGCAGCAGAAATGCGCAGGCGCACAACGTGCACTCACACACGCACACATATACTCAAACACACGCACACACACTCACATGCACAGGCGCAAAAACATGCACAGACGCACACACAGGCGCACACACGCACAGACACACATGCACAGGCACACACACGCGTGCACACACATAGACACTTTTTAGCAACATGCACACACACACACAAATACACACACGTGCACACACACACACACACAACCCCCCAGGGCTCCAAAAGCCCCTTTAAGAGGGGGCGGTTGCTGAATGTTATCAGAGGGGGTCAACGGAGCAATTGTTCTGGAGATGCGATTTTTTTGATGCAAATCGTTTTTGATGGTCCACAAAGTTTGGGCTCAATCGGACCACCCCAGTGGTCTGGGCAGAAATCCAGTTCAGATTTTGGCACTGAGTTCCCACATTACAGGCCACTCGGCCCAATCAGGACCTCTTTTCACCCCAAAACAAGACAGGAGTACTTCCTCTATCACAAGGCACCAGCCTGGCTTTTAAAAAGTAAATTCGGTGAAGGTTGTATTTTCACCTTTTTGGCACCCCTTTTCCTGATTTTCTCCAAGGAAAATGGGCCCAAGTGGAGTATCTGACCAACTACTGGGCCGTTTCACTCCATTTTTGTTGCAATGATATTTATTTATCAAAAGAACAACATCTATATAAAAATCACCAGAATTGGTGTGGTAGGTGGTTAGATGTGGCAGATTGGCACTGGAAAGTGGGGTCCACGCCGCGGGAAATTGGACATGCGCCCCGGAACGGGCAAGCCTCATGCTCAGGTGCTATCTGCAGAACAGCTCATGCCCTACCTCTGGGCACTCAGTTTAAGTTTGTTGCCCGGTCCGGGGCGCATACTCAATTCACATCCCAAAGGTACTTTCATTAGGGGCCTCCGTTGACCCCCTCTGGAATGTTATTGTAAAATAAATAATGCTAGGGAGGTGGTTGCTGTTTTCCTTATAAAACGTTTGGGCGGGGGGGGGGGTTGAGCCCGTGCACGTACGGTGTTTCCCTTGTGTCCCTTGCGTGAGTGCCTGCCTCTTGCAGACTTTTTTAGTGTCTCTGCCCAATTTCGACATTGCGACATAGATTGGCATTCAACGTGCTTGCCTAAATTGGTGCAAAGCAGGCACTTTGCACCGTACAGCTCTTCAGAATGACAAAGGTTCCGCAAAGCCCACTGTACCAAAAAAGGTCTTTAGAAGGAAGAGGGGAGTGAAGAAAAGCTCAAGCTGCATGACCAAGCTGGCCAAAGAACAGCGTTCGTCTAATAAAACCTATTTATAGACTGTTGAAAATGTCTGCTTGCAGGACTGGGCAAGAAGGCCAACCAGGTGCATCTCATCGACTTCGGACTGGCCAAAAAGTACCGTGATCCCAAGACGCATGTGCACATCCCCTACCGCGAAAACAAGAACCTCACAGGCACAGCCCGCTATGCCAGCATCAACACACACTTGGGGATTGAGCAGAGTCGGTGGGTACTAGTCGCAGGCCGGCACATTCAGACGAGTATTTGATGTAGTCAGGCTGGTGCCCCCTGATTTACCGATTGATAGCAAAACCTCTATAAATCTAATTTGTGCTTAGTGTGTACAAATGCATTCTCATATGCGTTACCCACATGGCATGCACGTGCATGCAGGCATCCACATTCGTGCCATTTCTATGCTACCGCCTAATTATAATTAACCGTTTGAACTTACACCTTGCGCTGGACACCACCCTCGGCTGTAATCAAGAACATATTCACACATGCCAACATCTTACCCTCTTCTTCACCCCAGGCGAGATGATATGGAGTCACTGGGCTATGTGATGATGTACTTCATTCGAGGCAGCTTGCCATGGCAGGGCTTGAAAGCTGCCACCAAGCGGCACAAGTACGAAAACATCAGCGAAAAAAAGATGTCCACCCCCATCGAGGTCCTCTGCAAGGGCTACCCCACTGAGTTTGTGACCTACTTCCAGTACTGTCGATCGCTGCGCTTTGATGACAAGCCCGACTACTCCTACCTGCGCAAGATGTTCAGGGACCTGTTTGCACGAGAAGGTGGGTCTCTAAATAGGTTGCTCCTATGGCTGGCCCAAAGTGAGATATAAGCCGACATTGCTGCACCCTCTGCATCAATTTCCAACTTATAAACATAACGGCCAGAGAATCTATTTAGTAACAGTGCACAACTCCGCATCCACTGCAACTGTAATTCCAAATTTTCTGATAATAAGGCAAGTTCTCTGCCTTTTAGCCCTTTTGCCCTTCGCCCTGTTTGCCCTTTTGGCCTTTTGCCCGAAGCACAGCAATAGTGAGTTCTTGTATAAAGCTTGGCGTTGCCGTTGCAGCCGGAGTATGAATGCACGGAAATGTTGCACATGTTACGAAGAATGGTGCAAACGACACCACCCAGCAGGTGGTGTCACTCTGCTAGAAGGGCGTCTAGCCACACTGTACTCACAAACTTGTGAATCACTGAGCTGAGCAAATACTGAATGTGTAAGCCTGGACAAAATTCAATCTACTAAATGAGCAGTAGCATTGCTGTCGCACAGGACAAAATTGCACCGGCAGGCGTTCAATTTGCTTAAAGCTACACCTCAATTGTCATCTTTCTTCGTCCGCTTTTTTTTCACAACAATCTAGCTGACATTATTATATGCAGGGATGTGTCATACAGACTTATGATACGTGCACTAAAATACGTGTTGAATACGAATTGCATATGTAACACGAAGACGCCTTTCTGCAACCTTAAATGCCTTTAATATTTGAATCTTATGGTCCAATCCGCTCTAAAAACCCCTTTTGTTTACATTGTCTTCAAATATATTACATACCGTCTTGCGCTTTTTGTTTTGCGAGGCAGGAGGGTGTAGGAAGCATAACATTTGGACGGCACGTGTCAAATCGATTAAAAATTATATACCGTACAGAGATGTACCAAAAAATAATTGGTTTTGCAATTCCGCACCCAATCTGCACCCCTTTCAATAATTATTATTAGCTTATCCGCCCAAAATCCGCAAGGCCAAACAACCCCTGATGTGGCCTCAGACCTTACCATTGCTTCATTTCATGCATTAAAGTTACTTTTGCAAAAGATATTGACCACAGGGTGGGCTGTTGCCGCCGTCTGCGCGCAAACATGAGCCTGGCAAGTTGATACTATTGTTAAAGCAAGAGTTGTCAAACTGCTCGAAAAAGTGATTGCACTCTAGTTGCCTAAAGCTCGTTCCAACTCTGTGTTTGCGCGCAACTCACGCAACTCATGCTCGCATCCCAATCATCTAACAATCTAGTCCATGCCCTCTCCCTCCTCATCCTCACTGCCCTGCCTCCCTCTCGCTCTCTTCCTCGCTGCCCTCCCCATCTTCCTCGCTCGCACTGCCCCCCCCCCTCATCCTCACCGTCATCCTCAAATATAAATAAAAAATATTATTTTCACTAATCCGCACCCAATCCGCAGCCCCAAAATATTTATTTTAATTTCTGTCCGCAGTTAGCTGCATCCCTCAAAAACATTTTTTTTGCGGCGTGATATATTCTCTGTACGGTATTCAGGATCCTCTTGTCAAGAGCTGTCAAGTGATATATGTATGGGTCGAATCAGGGGGGGGGGACGGGGGGATCCGACCCTCCAAGAATTTAATGGGCCACCCCTACAAATCAGCAGAATCCTCAGCTCAAGCCCAGTCGACTGCCACCCTTTTTGGGCAGACTGGGTAAAAGGGGGGGTCTGTGGACATGTCCAAAAGTCAGAGGCACACGCGCTCGGGTGCAGGCCACAGGGTGAGTCAAGCCAAGGAAGCAGCAATTTACCCCAAACTTACAGGATTGTGTCAGCATTAGATAGTGGAATTCTGAAGAAATGGAAGCAATGTTGGACTATGCAAGCCAGTTATGGGTGCCTGGTAGGTCACGTGCACGGGGGCGTTCGTATCTTAGTTTCCCCCCCATAACTCTGCAACGCTTCAATTTCGGTTTTTGATGAGTATGCAAATGGATGCCTATTCAATAAAGGAGCAGATTGGTACCCTTTTTGTCCTGGTGGGGGCACCGGAAGGGGGGTTTAGGGGGGGGCAGGGGGGTCCACCCCAAAAAGTAAATGTGCCTTCCAAAAAAACACCCTCCTGTGCAAGGCCTGATTTTCTGATTTTTGCAAGGTGCCATAATAATTAGATACTTATTTTGTAAGCATTGCGCTTTTTACGAGGTCCTTTTAAACAATGTGTTTCTGAACCAGTTTCAATTTGTTCCGAATAGGGATTAATGAGTTCAGGACAGAATAAGTGTTTCTGTATTGGTACAGGAAAGGTGTGTCAAAACCAGTTTAAAACTACTTTCTCTGTTCCAAACTGAGTTAACTACCACCCAGCTGTCCAGAACATTTTTAACTGTTTTGTCGCAAAATATAGGACTCTCAATTGCTCCAAATTGGAAATCACCTTTCTTCTATCTCGCAATCCTCCTTTCAGTTGACCTCCCAAGTTCCACCCCAAATTTCCCCATTCATAGGGCTAGAGGAGAAGAGACTCCTCCTCTAGCCCTCTCTTGCTGGGCGAGCCCATTTCCCCCTCTGCATGCCCCTCCCAGGCATTCCCATGCATGCAGGAGTCAAGGTACAGTCCAGAGTAACATCCTGGACGAAAGCCCCCCCCCTGCCCATAGTTTGACGGTCTGTCACTGGTTAAATGTCAGTTAACTACCACAATCTGAACAATTTAGAACAGGCTCAGAATCGCTTCCAGTTCTGAAAGTTCAATTGAATTTTTTGCAACTCGGGACAATTAAGCTAACAGGACATGGTACCATTTCCAAACCAAAAAGTTCAGAAACGCACCAAAAGTTAATCAATTTGCAAAATCAATGATTTACTGGGGTGTTACTGGGCTTCCCTCCCTTCTTCTGGGTGCCTCTGGGAGCTTCTGTTTCTGCTGCTGCTGCTGCTGCTGCTGCTGCTGAAGAATGCTCTGCATGCAAGCACACCGCTGTGCTGCTCCTTCCTGGAGGAGTTTGCACCTGAGTTGCAGCAGCTTTGCACTCATGCTTCTTTCTTAGAGAAGCTTGAACCCTCTTGGTAGGCATGGTTCTGCCCGTTCAAATGGGGCAAGAATGATGCTTGCTGCTGCTTGCAAGCTCAGGGATGTTAGCCCCAGAAGCTTGCCAACGCGGAACCCTGTCCGCTTTTCTCATGGTGCATCTCAGCCATGAATATGATTGTTGCCCCTGAAAACGATGGGGGTCCTTTGTGGAGCCCAGAATCGTCCCCGCTATAAAGTCGAAGTTTGCGAGATCCGGAAAATTGTTGTTGGGCACTAGGACACAAGGTGTCCTAGCCCTTTGCGCTGCAGGAAAACTGAGAGCCTTATCGCTTAAAAAAGTTACCCTTTTAGCATACAGAATTTTTATGCTCCAAATTGAGTAAGAACCTCATGCTGAGTAAGATGGTGCTTTCCGATTGTTGAACAGTGTCCTGGTTGGAAAAGAAGGCCTTTTTTGGAGCTCCTGGACATAACAAACTAAATAATGCGGTGAAATTCGTGTGTCGTACAAAATACGGCGTCACACAAATATGCCATGTGACTAGAGTTCACCAGAACCAGATATATGCGGCGTATGTACGGTAATCTTAGCAGGGGAATGCCCAAATACACGGTATACCTAATACAATTTGTATATATATATACGGTTCTGGCCATCCCTATGAATTGGCACATTCCTGATAACATTTAATTAACGTATTGTGCACATATCCTGCTTTACACCTCCAGGTTACCAGTGGGACTATGTGTTTGACTGGACTATTCTGAAACACAACGCCGTGCCCCGCGGTCCCAAGCGCTCAGATGGTGGTGGCCCTCCCCCAGCCGCCCAGCAGTGGGCAGCAGACCAGGAAGGCGTACCCCCGATACAAATTCAAGAAACAAGGCCGAATCGCAACTTTGATTTCTAGCGTCAGTGGCTCATTTCTAAGCTTGTTTCTGTTAGCCTGCAACCAGGTGTTCAAGCTGAAAAGGTGTCAAGTAATCCCACAGTGTTTTACCTTCCTTGATGCACGACATCTCTCCATTCTCTTTGCTGCCCCAGCGCTCATCCAACGCTTGCCATTTTGTCACGCCTCCCAGCTGATCACAGGCTAACCTATCTTGATGGACTATCCTGGGAATACTTTGGCTAATTTGTGTTTCGTGCCAGTATTCGTTTCAACTTCCGTCTGCTTTTCCCCTTTTTGAGTGTTTGCTAAGAAACAATTATTGAAAGAATCGCTGACTAGTTCGGAGACCAATTAGCTCCATTTGTTGTTCATTTTCTTGTTCAGATGTAATTGTAACCGCGGGACCTATACGCACAATGGTTACAAGGTTTACAAGAAAAAGGCCTTCAAGGTCTACAAGGAAAGGCCTTCAGTCAAAGCGTGCGACTGCTAGCCTGCTCATAAAAACTAATCAGTCATGTAGGAAAAACAGAGTTTGTTGTTGTTCTGGTGCAAAAAAGTAGAAACATCCTATGCTCTTGCCTCAAAAAATAAGGACTCGCTCATGTCTCCTGCGAAGAGACACTGTATGGGGATGTGTGCAGTGGAAAATAGCATGCTGTTCATCCTGGACATCATCATCAGCTTCACATAAATCACAGGTAGGGGAGGAGGTGGGGTTCCATGTTGCGGTCTCAAAGCGAAGCAAGGGTGTGGACACGCAGTCTGAAACGGGCAACACTGCGAATGACATATCTCGTGGGAGGTCTAGGAACATGTACTTTGGAAGGCTGTAGGGAGAGCGAGCGGCCAGGGCTTTTTTTGGGGGCATTGCACACCATCTGTTATAAGTGAGAAATTTGCTGTTGTGCTCTCGTGGGCAGCCATCAGAATAGGGTGTCCAAAACTCGAAGTGTCTCTCTCTAAAGTCCACAACAAAACGACTGAGGTCAATGGGTTCACAGTTCCGCAGTGTTTCTTCAAACATGCACTCTTGTATCAGAACAGTCATGGCTGAAACAATATGGGAGGACCAGCAGTCATCAGGCCTGGAGCTTAGTTGCATGTCAGCTTGTAGAACCTGTTTGGCACTGTCTGGCAGTAGTGATGTTGCATTGGGTCAGAGAATTGTAAAGACGCATTGTGGCACGAAACCATTTGAACTGTAGGGGCTCAAGGCCACACTCTCGCATAACGCACCAATAAGGAGTAGTATCCCTGACCCCAAGGATTCTTTTAACACTGTCACTTCTGAACTGGGTTGTCCATCTCTTTGCCCTGTTTTAATTTTAAGCAAGGAGTTGACCAGATCTGGCTCGCGTACATGCCAGCAGGAGTTGCATAGGTTTTGAGGAGCCAAATGTGAGCATGCGACCTGTTGGTAAGGACATTCTCTTGTACAAACTTTTTACTCTAAAAGTGCCAGCCATAAAGGGCCTCAGCCGCAATGGTCAGATTGATATTTTGTCATCACACACCATGCCCAGGTATTTGAATGTGTCGGTGTAGGATAGTTGCGTGCCGTCATAAGAAAAAGGCCATCAGTCAAGAATTTTGACTGCCGGCCTGTTCATAAAGTAAAATAAGAAGTCATGAATAAAAAGATGGAGTCTGCTGTAACAATTGTTTTCCTGGTGCAAAAGCAGACACATCCTGGGATCCTGCCTGTGGAAAAAAAAGCGCGTACTTCCTGTGGAGAGAAGTGGTTACAATGGGGGGGGACCTTCAGCCAGGTTGTTTGGCCGAGCGGCTGCTGACTCTTCTCGGCCAGCCACAAATAAATCTATAAGTTCAGAAAGAAAGGGGAAAAGTCTAGTGTTCCGCTGAGAAAGGAGATTATGAACATGATTGTTGACCTGTTGCAAACAGGGGCGAGCTTCTGAGAAGTCCTCAAAAAAAGGTGTAATAAAAAGATAATTATTTCCAATCATATGATACTTGTAACAATAGGACCATTACGCAGTCATGTAGAGGTCACAGATTAAGCCATCAGTCAAAAAGTGCCACTGCTAGACTGCGTATGTAAAGCAAAATCTTGATGAGGAAGTATGTTGTAGACCACACTTGTAACACCTACAAAAAAATGCTTTGAAGGGAAAAAAGACACAACGCTGTTGTGACATCACGGCTCTAAATAAAAGCAGTAAAACAATCAAGCACCTGCCAGAACCAACCAACCGTATCATAAGCTTCTTCGAGGTTCGTTGTAGGGTCTGTCCCCCCCTCTTGTTGTTATACTTGAATGGCAGGCACCAGTGCTTGCATCTTCGTTCTCTTGCATTGTGTGGGAGGGCACTGCATGTATGATTGCGCAGGACCTCATGAGTTGCATGTTCGAGGTTTACAAGGTCTACAAAAAAAGGCCTTCAGTCAAGAAGTGCGACTGCTAGCCTGCTCACAAAAAGGACCAGTTCGGGTTGTTATTCTAGCTTAAGAAAGTAAACACATCGTGGGCTCCTGTTTGGGGCAACAGAGAATTTCCTACGGAGAAAAATCACATGAGGATTGACGCAGTGGAAAATGACATGCTGCTCGTCTTGGGTATCATCAGCATCACACAAGTCACAGGTGGGGGAGTAGCATGTTCAAAGGCTCAGTGTGTGTCCTGAACATTCCTTCAGCAGCTGAGAGAGACAGAAAGGCAGAGATGCTTTATTGAGCCCTCTAATATTGTGCCACTTCCCCCTTGTTTGCGCGTTTTCCAGATCAACCCTGTACTTTGCTCAAGCAAGTGGTTGACGAAGGAGTCTTTGCGGAAAATGTTTGGAGGCAAGGAAGGCAAAATAAAATGCCGCAAGATTGAAATGGTTGGAGGACAGCAAAGGCTTGAAAGATTAAAAAGACGTGTTGCTGGAAAACTAGGAACTTTGTTTAAAATTGGAGGTGTTTTAAAATGTTAATGTGCTTATGTGTTTGATCTGATGTGATAGGCAGAAATTGACGATATTGGTGTTAATGGAAGTAAAAGAAAGTTTGCGCGTTTTTTTTTGGCGGGGGTGCAGAGCTGCCTGCTGACCCAGGCTTGGTCGGCGGCCTGAACTCGTGCAATGTTGGGCTCTGTTGTGGGCTACATTTTCTTTTAATTTACGTTCTCTCACCATTTAGGCAGGCCAAGAGAATGAGAGCATTCATGGAATACCAAAACACCAACAACCTCCAGCTTAAGCCACGCAAAGCCCCCATCACTAATAACCATCACTAGTAACCATCAAAACACCTCAGCACCTCCATACGCAAATGCGCAAGAAACACAGCAACCTACAAACCGAAAGAAATGCTTCTTATACGCAGAACAAGCGTCTGATGAAGAGGATGGAACAGGTCATAACTTCTGTCCATCACACAACCACCAACCCACAAACGTGCTCTGGCAATACAAGAGAGTACGCAAAAAGATTGGCAAACAAGTCGGGGGCATCCAGAGTTGTAAACCAGGTATTTGAGTTCAACAACGGCACTAACAGATAAACTGACTAAACAAAATCCGCCCCAAAAAAACAAGGATTGAAGGGGATTGGCATATACCAGCATCCCAGGAGCAGTATTTGGTCCACTGGAAACCTAGTGCCACTGAGAAATGGGCCCTTCAATACCATGTAAAAGCGTCCTTTAAACTTGCAAGCAAGATTGCAGCTACATGCAACGATTTTCAAAATCTCTGCTGCAAAGCCTGTTGGACACCCCATAGCAAAGAAAGAACGGATGAAGCAAAATATGATCACGAACAAGGTATGTATCAGTGTAGCACATGCATCCGCAACTACCATCGGGATTGCCTTATGCAACTTAATTGTAAACTTTATCACAACCAAGATGCCCGCCCAAATACAGACCAATCAGAAGAATGGCACCACTGTCCAGCCTTCCAGCCTCTCCGAGAAGCAACGGAAATCTGGCATAGACGGACAGAGAAAAAAATATGGCTGGTCCATTGGGAGTTAACATAAGAAGCAGCAAAGATGATCCGATCCAACCCTAACTACATAAAAACGGCTAAAGAGTAAGAGACAAGCACTATGACCACCTCTGAAAGGAGGAATGAACCCACAGACAAAAATACGGACAACTTGGCCCAACAAGGATTGAAAAATCCCAACAGGCATACTCCCCAATGCAAATCAATGCTAAACAGAGCCGAGCTAGCAGGAACTGTTGCTGCTTTGATAAATGAACACACCCATATTGCGACAGAGCGCTTGTTGATAATGGCAAACAAGAAATAGCATCCTCTACCCCCAGCACGCACTTTTAGAAACCATCGTACACAACATCCAGCAATGTAAAGGCACAATCTACCTCTACAAGGTCAAAGCCGATAATGGCATCCTAGTGCGCTGATGCCATAGCAAAGTGCTCTGTGGAAGATAAAGGTGGCCAGACATCCACATTTACACTAACGCCCATCCCCACTCATCTATCTTCTGGCCAGAAAGGGTGGTAGACCCTCCCCCAGCTTGCCTACCAGATAGCGCCTGCCAACCAGGGCCTCCAGCAGCAAGGCTCTCCAGTTTCTCAGATCTTGATGCTGGAAAAGCACAGATGCACGTCCAATACAATTTAGATCCTAAATTAAAAAAGGTTTCAGACCATCAGTCCAAAAAATGCTATGCAAAATTTAAGAAGTGATCAAGGAAATCGTTGTTGAGAAAGACATAAGTAACTCATTTGTGAAAAGTGTCACCTCTGGAGAAAAGAAGAATGTCATGCTCTGTCGCACAGATTTGATATACAACCAAAAGCGTGCCACTCAGTGCAACCATATTGAAGGCCCGCTAGTCTGCCCCATCTGCCAGAAGCTAGACGGCACCTACCACATGCTTTCAGGCTGCAGTCATCCCATTATAAATACAATGATTATTAACAGGCACAACACTGCTGGACAAATGGTATAGAAGTGATCCAACAAGGTACACATGGTGCCTGCCTGTCAGCACA
>Ga0307968_1001480_pt1 | contig 19192 bp, 22 predicted proteins | sample OrgLakmetagen650_FD_201834 | JGI IMG/M metagenome (GOLD analysis project Ga0307968, IMG submission 201834) | Saline water microbial communities from Organic Lake, Antarctica - #650 | ecosystem: Environmental > Aquatic > Non-marine Saline and Alkaline > Saline | place: Antarctica: Organic Lake...
TTCCCAGCAACCTCAGCCGAGCACTTTCTTGCCTTCGCCTTTCTGGCCACAACTTTCTAGTCCAAAGAATGCGTCATGACAGGAATAGAAGGCCTTATGAGCTCAGGATCTGTGACAGATGTGACTAGCACACTATTCAGGATGAGGAACACATTTTTTTGGACTGTCCGCATGAACATCTAGTCAGACTTCGCACACAGCAACAGCCTATCTTCCCACCTCAATTTGAGGATGGCCCAGCTCGTTTGAGGACCTTTATGAACCAACCTGATATTTTTGGTGTTGCCTCTTTTGTAGCTAAGTGCCTAGCCCTGTCCCCTTGATTTTTCTAGCGTTTTTTGGTTTGGTTACAGGCTTTTTTCCAAGCTTCCGCTCAGATGCCCACCAGAGGCATATATAGCGATGTAACTTTACCTTACCTTACACCGTACAGGGTCCCCTTAAATGGTGCCTCTGAGACTGCTCACATGTTGTCAGATGCCTTGCTCCAATTAAACCTTTACTCTTCATTTTTGGAGTTGCCTCTTTTGTAGCTTAGTGCCTAGCCCTGTTCCCTTGATTTTTCTAGCGTTTTTATTGGTTTGGTTACAGGCTTTTTTTCCAAGCTTCCGCTCAGATGCCCACCAGAGGCATATATAGCGATGTAACCTTACCTTACCTTACCATACCTTACTCTTCATGTCTGAGCTTAGCCGGTAGTGTTTACGCTAACTGCGTTCTTATTCTTTTCTTTTTCTAGCAGGCCTCGAGGATCTGGTCTTTGCAAGCAAGATTTTGGTTAGGTTAGAAGCATCTTCAGTGGTTGAACTCAGGCTTTAATCCTGAGCAAGCTGCTCAATTCATCACTTGTTTGTGAGTAAAGAAAAGAAAAGAAGGCTCCGCTGGTAGTGGTAGTGAGTCAGGTGGCGACGGAGGAGGTGCTTGTATGATACCCGGTACCAAATTGGCTAATTTTCCTTTAGTTAATGTTGGGAATTGTGTTAAATGCCTAAAGTGTGTTTATTCTTTTGTTCCGGTGGCGTACTGCTCTATTCTGCAGGAACTGATACACCCTGCTCAAGCTGGGTGTAGCGCCGCCGCCACTTTTGCTCTATAACTATTAGATCAAGACACAATGCGCAACGGCACTTGGCAAGGAGCTTAGAGGAACTTAAGCTCTATTTTCTCTCTTCTCTCTCCACTCTCTTGACAAGGGGTCACAGGTTACCAAAAAATGATGCAAAACATGGCAAACGCCTGAAATCCCAACCCTCCGCTGATATCCAAGTGCCTCATGCAGGAGAAGCCTCCATGTCCTCTCCCTCGGGCATCTCATTGAACATGTACTGCTCCTGGTACTCCATCAAAAACTGCAAGCGTCAAACAATGGTGGCGGGAGGTAATAAAGAGGTAAGGAGAGCAAGAACTTTGCAGGGTACAATGACTGCACAGCCAGCATGCTACAAGAGAGGAGGCCCCGTAGTAGATGCCCGCACCAAGCGCAACCCCACCATCTGAAGAAAAAGGGCATGCTCTCCAGTTTAAGTCAAGGGCATTGTGTACTACTGTACCACCAGACACACACCTTGTTTGAATGTTTATTATTGTGCTTTGATGCGTATCTTGTTTCAAATTCCCAGCACCCAGCAATTCCTGTACCCTTTGTCTTTGCTAGCCTTTTCAACGGTTTCAACTGAGCAGCTGGTGTTTTTGCAAAGAAGTGCTGAAATCAAAGGTGCCTCCAAATTCTTGAAACCTATCTCGCAGTGTAAATCGTAGTGTACCGTACCTTTCCTATGTCCCCCCGATAATAATGTTTTTTGACCTCAGGAATGATGCCGGTGTTATTTATTACATAATTATTTCGAGGTTCCGGGATTGTCCGGGGTTGCCGAAAATAAAGTTTGGTGGGTGGCCAAACAGAGATATGGCTTCTCCGCCGTCCCTGACCCCCTCTCAACCCGGAGATCCAGCTGACCCTGCCACCATGACTCATGCACACTCAAGCAACACAGGCAACTGCATGCACGCCCTGGCATACAGGCACATACAGGCATGCACACATGCACAAGCTGACACACGCGCTTGAATGCGCAACCGCAAGCGCATGTCCACGAGCACACACACACACACACACACACACACACACACACACACACACACACACACACACAAACACACATGTAAACAAGTACTGTATATGCGTGCACACGCGCATACTAACACATATACTAACACACACGTGCAGGCGCTGGGTAAACTCCCGACCGGGGTTTAGGCGGGAATGGCTAGAATATTTCTTGAAGGGTCGGGGTTACTTTTAATATTTATGAATTTTGGGTTCCGGGGTGAGTACGGCAGGTACAGTAATGAAAACAAGAAAATAATAAATCGTAGTGTGAATTATATTTGGCAGAGAAAACTTGACACGTGCCGCCAGAAACGGTGTATTTATACAGATCTGACCAACGCAAGTAGAAATACATTATGTTTTGGTGCTCCCATAATTACCGGGATTGCAGTGTTGCTGCATACTACAAATGCACACCATCCACATGCACATACACAGTCACACCCCGCCCCACACACACACACACCTGCGTGCTGCGCTTGACGTCAATGAACAATGAGTACACGCGCCCAATGTCTTCTACGTCCACCTCTGTGGCCTTGCGGCGTTGGCACACAATGGCAGCAGCAGTGATGAGCTGCAGTTTGTCAAAGAGCAGTTGTATACAAGTTAATGTTAAACAAACCGGCAAAGCATTGTTCAGAGCTCAATGACAATTACTAGGCAGTGCTGAGTTTTTTCATGAGCAACGACATTGGCAGCATGTGTGTGTGGTTTTCAGGTCCAGGTACAAGGCATGACTTCATGATGGTTCCATTAGCGTCATCTAATTCAGGGGCTGGTATGTGCATTTGTAATGGCCCGTGAGGGGCAGTATGTGCATTTGTAATGGCTCGTGAGGGGCAGTATGTGCATTTGTAATGGCTCATGAGGGGCTGGTATGTGCATTTGTAATGGCTCGTGAGGGGCTGGTATGTGCATTTGTAATGGCTCGTGAGGGGCAGTATGTGCATTTGTAATGGCTCGTGAGGGGCTGGTATGTGCATTTGTAATGGCTCATGAGGGGCAGGACGTGCATTTGTAATGGCTCGTGAGGGGCAACTCGTTGGGGTGGAAATAGAGATGTGATGGCATACGCAGATTAATAACAGGTTCCTGATTTCGCCTCTGGACGTGTCAAAGTTTAAAAATGCATTAGCAGTAGCAGATTTCTGGTTCTGTTAATGAACGTGGAGCCTGAGAGGCAAACCATATGAGCATTGAAGCGAGCAGACGTGTGATGGCAAAGTACCACAAACCAAACAAGCTGTTCTTTGTATCACGGTGAATTTTGGTGGCCTTCCGAGCGGTAGTTCTTACGCTACATGAGCTGTGGTGATGACAATGTGAAGAGAAGAATGAAGAGAAAGCGACACTTGCTAAGCACCTGCCGCCACCATTTCAATGCTGTTATGATGCCCTATTTTGCAAGTTATGAAATGAAACAACTAAGGGCGAACACGGTCACTCCCCACAACAACGAAGGAAGTGGTAAGCCAGCCAGAAGCCTGGGTGGAGGGCTTTGGGAGCTGATGTGTTTAAGGATGCATGTTATGGATACTCAAACCTCCACTTTGCCCTTCCTACCATGTCTTGACATGCAGACATGAAAATCTCCCCTTTTCCCACCCCACAATCATCGCTACATTCACACCGCAACTGACCTGGATAGAGTACCGCAAGCTGGTTTCATGCCCGATCTTTGTCAACAGCTCCCGTGCGTCATCGGTCATCTCCACATCTTCTTCTTCACACCTGCGTGAGAGTATGCGTGCATGCGCACATGTTTATGTGTGCACCATCTTTGCCAACACCTCCTGTGCAGCATCGGTCATCGCCACATTTTCTACCTCACATCTGCGTGAGAGTATGCGTGTATGTGCGCATTCGAGTTTCATGTGTGCGTTTGGATTCCATGTGCGCCCTCACGCACATGTGTGTGTAATCTTTTGCATACTTGTGAGGGTAACCTTGCTTAAATGTGCATGGGCTAAGAGAGGTGCTTTTGCTTTCAGCGTCCTTTTTGCTTTCATGCGTCCTTGGGAGTAAAGAGCACGGGCAAACACCTTAGGCACTCCTTCCTTTTTCACTGTCGCCTTCTTTGAGTCACCACAGTTGTTACTCCAAGGTATTTTGGTCACAAATTTTGTGTCGCAATCTGTGTCACCACAATAACTACTCGTAGGGTTTGGGAGCTAGCCACCAGCATCCAATGTAAAAGCATGCAGAACGGTGAATCCTGAGATGCACGTGAACACATGCACACACGCACACACACTCACAGGTACACGCACACACACATATACACACAGCAATCACAGGAAAACGCACACATATGCACACAATCATTCACATGCACTCACAGGTACACGCACATTTACACATGCACTCACAGGCACACACACACACACACATGCACACGCACAAATACACACATCACACAATCACAGGTACACGCACACAAACACACCCTTGCATCCACACGTTTTACAAAACAAGGCCTCAAACAAGGCAAGGTTGCTCTTGCACACACTCCCACCTGATGTCTAAAATAAGACGGATCTCCTTTTCCGAGTAGGGCTCCGTGGAAATGATGAGCAGGCGGTCCAACAAGTCAATGGGAATGCCGTGAGGACTGCAAGCAGCAAAAGGTGCGTGGAAATGATGAGCAGGCGGTCCAACAAGTCAATGGGAATACCGTGAGGACTGCAAGCAGCAAAGGGTACATGAGTTGACAGGGTGCGCAGTGCAAATGCATCACAAGTCCATGTGTTTGCCGTGAGTCTGCAAGTACGCGCAATGCGTGCATGTGTTTACAGGTGCGCACCATGAACGTGTAAATGTGTGCCAACAAGCTGATGAGGATGCTGCGAGGACTGCACGCACACATAGCATGCGTGCAGTGATGTGCACGTAGTTCTGATTTTGAACAAACGTCACATGGTGCAACGGATGGCACGGGTCTGTTGAAAACGTGCGCTCTGCAAAAGAGGCGTCCGCTTGCGCCGGGTGGCATGAGTGGGTTGGTACGAGCAATTATGAACAAACGGGTATTTGCGTACAACTTGGGGGAGAGTGTGCAGCTTTCAAACCAATATTGGATTGACGACCAATTAAATGTGTGTGCAGGCTGAGGCAGCTGGCGGCTGTGAAGGGAAGCAGCTCATGCAAGTGTGCTCTTTTGCATGTGTGTGTGTGTGTATGTGTGTTTGTGAATGTGTGTGAGTGAGTGAGTGTGCTCGCTTGAAACTGGTGTGCGCATGCACACATTTCGCACTCAAACAGCTATGACGCATATGCACATGTGCTGTACCTCTCTCGGCACGCACACATACCCTTGTGCTCATGAGTATTAAAACATGAGAAAGCACGTCAGTGCTACTTTGTGCAAATCGCATCTGCTGCGATGCACAGGCATGTGCACCTTGCCCTTTTTGGGGATGCACTTGCACATGAGAGTGAAAACAATTAAGAGCAATCAAGAGAAAATCATATGAGAGCATCATATGAGAGCAATTTAGAGAAAAAGCACTTGCACATGAGAGTGAAAGCAATTGCATATGAGAGTGAAAGCATTTGACAGCAATCGAACATTCGCTGGAAGCGCGGGCTTTTTCTGTACAAGTGCAAATTGTGCCTGTGGGTGCAACAACAGGACAGAGCACACACGACAAGCCAGCACACACTGCAGATTGTGCCTGTGGGTGCAACAACAAGACAGAGCACACACGACAAGCCAGCACACACTGCAAGGATAGCGCACGGCCGCTCACACCACCAAAGCAGCACATCAACAGAGCTACACAAAGCAGCACGCACCCACAAGCCAGAACACATCAACAGAGTAACACAGAGCCGCATGCACCAACAGGACAGCTCATAGGAACAGAGCTACACAGAGCAGCACGCACCCACAAGCCAGCTCACATCAACAGAGCTACACAGAAACAAAGCGACAAAGAGCAGCACACACACCAACAGGACAGCTCATAGGAACAGAGCTACACAGAGCAGCACACACACACCCTTACAAACAAACACAAACACACACACCGGCAGGCTACACACACTGCCACAGCACACACACACACACACACACTGCCACAGCACACACTGCCACAGCAACAAAGAGCAGCACACATTGACAGGCCAGCACACAGCACACCTGCGGTAGTTGGTGCCCCTGATTTTGGTGATGCCTCTGTTTGTGGCTACCACAAGGACGGGAGCCATGTCGTTTTCCAGCGCGCGATTCAGGAAGGAGAAGCATTCGATGTCTAGCATGTGCACCTCGTCAATGAACAGTACGCCTGTGAGCATGCATGCAAGGGAAAAGCGGGAGTGAGATTGAGGGCACGTATGTAAGAACCATGCATGTCTAGCATTTTCACCTCGTCAATGAACAGTACGCCTGTAAGCATGCATGCAAGGGAAAAGCGGGAGTGAGAATGAGGGCACGTATGTAAGAACCATGCATGTCTAGCAGATTCACCTCGTCAATGAACAGTACGCCTGTGAGCATGCATGCAAGGGAAAAGCGGGAGTGAGAATGAGGGCACGTATGTAAGAACCATGCATGTCTAGCATATACACCTCGTCAATGAACAGTACGCCTGCAAGCATACATGCGAGGGAAAAGCAGGATTTGAGAATGAGGGCACGTACTCAAGAACCATGCATGTCTAGCAATGAACAAAACCCCTGTGATGCATACATGTGAGGGAAAAGCAGGAGGGAGAGGGTGATGGCGTGAAGTTACAAAGCATGCCATGTCTATAGGGTTGGCCAGAACCATATCTATACACCATATATGACCGTATATTTGGTGATTTTCCTGCCAAAAATACCGTGTATACACTGTATATATATGCCGTATATGTATGCCGTATATATATTGTAAGGTACTGGTCAACCCTACATATCTAGCGTGTGCACCTCAGCAATGAATAATACACCTGTGATGCACAAATTCGAGGAGAAGCGGAAGCGAGCGTGAAGGCGTGTGTAGGGTTGGCCAGAACCATATATATGCAGCGTATATACGAGGTTCTTGCAGGGATTTCATCGAATTCACGGTCATACACGGCGTTTATGTACGGATCTGGCCAATCCTAGGCATGTGTCTTCAAGTGCCCCTCCAAGTCAACCAGAAGCACCTCATTTTAATAAACGGTGTGTGGACATGTGTATACACACCCTAGCAGAACGCGGTGTGGGCAAGCGTGCGGGCAAGCGTATACATACCCTAGCATTTTGATATACCATGTGGACATGCGTATACACACCATTGCAGAGAGCGGTGCGGACAAGCGTGTGGACGTGTGTACAAGCATATACATACCCTAGTATTTTGATAAACGGTGTGGACATGCGTATACACACCCTAGCAGAACGCGGTGTGGGCAAGCGTGCGGACAAGCGTGTGGACGTGCGTACAAGCATATACGTACCCTAGCATTTTGATAAACGGTGTGGACATGCGTATACACACCCTAGCAGAGAGCGGTGTGGATAAGCGTGCGGACAAGCGTGTGGACGTGCGTACAAGCGTATACATACCCTAGCATTTTGATAAACGGTGTGGACATGCGTATACACACCCTAGCAGAGAGCGGTGTGGACAAGCGTGCGGACAAGCGTATACATACCCTAGCATTTTGATAAACGGTGTGGACATGCGTATACACACCCTAGCAGAGAGCGGTGTGGACAAGCGTGTGAACATGTGCATACACATCCTAGCAGAGAGTAAAACACCTGCAAGCAAGCAAACTGTCAAAGAAGCTGGTAGCGAAATTAGCAACTGGCAAAGGAACTGGCAAACTGGCACCTGCAAGCAAGCAAGCAAACTGGCAAAGAGCCTCGTGCTGAAGATCACCAAACACATGCCTGCAGCGGTTTGAGCTGTTGTGGAGCCACAGGCAATATGTTGTTTTACCTACTATAAGGCGTGGGGGGCGTGGGGAACTTTCACACACATGATTCGCCTGAAACAGTGAACATTTCAACGCAACACGCACCTCTCTTCCTTGCCACACTAAGTACGACCTGGAGGCAAGAGTCTAGTATGGCACAACAGTCCACACCGCACCCCACCACAACGACTACACACACACACACACACTCACACACACACACACACACACGCACACACACAAGCACATACACACGCACCAGACCAAAGCTCAACAGTCCACGCCACACTAGAACACCACAACACACCACATTAAAACACACCGCACCACACCACACCACACCACACCACACCACACCACACCACACCACACCACGCCACACCACACCACACCGCACTAACACACTAACAAAGCACACCTGGCACAATCTCTGCTTTGCCCTCTTCTCTCCACTCTGCAACTTTTCCGTCGATCTGCTCTCGCACTTCTGATCGAATCTCTCCGGTGTCGCCCGAAAATAAGGCCAAGAAACCCTGCAGTCATTATTACAAAATAGGTGCGCGGGTGTGAAGACCGAAAATAAGGCCAAAAAGCCCTGCACTGATACTTTTAGAATGGAGACTGGAAATAAGGACGAACAGCTATGTCATCAATATTACAAGCCGGAGATTACAAGTGTGTGTGCGTAAAGATGGGTTTTGCAAGAAGGACTATTCAATAGCAAAGCCAATAAGCCTGCAGTCATTTCATTTAATCAGAGAACAAATGCAGATGCATGTGTGGATGCGATAGAGATAAATCCAAGAAGGTGGGTTGAAGACAGAGTTGAAAGCATAGGGATTCACGCTAGATTCTGGCTTTAAGGAATTTAAGCGGCAAAAGACACTTTAAAACGCTCTGCTCTGCTGTGGTATGTCACAGCTACAAGTGCTGCGAGAGCCTTTATAATGCGCTGCCCAGGTGAGGTATCCCAGAGTTCATTGTAATCACAGCTATACAGTGCTGCAACTCCCCACAGGTTGCGATCGTCATTGCATGAGCGGGCAAGAAAAAGGAGCGTTGCTCGGAAACAGGGCCGAGTAGAGCTGGAGCTGGAGCGCTGCATGCGGGTGCGCGCACTGACAGGCACGTCATGAGTGGATGCACAGGGGGTGCACAGGGGGTGCACAGGCACGTCATGAGTGGATGCACAGGCACGTCATGAGTGGATGGATGCACAGGCACGTCATGAGTGGATGGATGCACAGGCACGTCATGAGTGGATGCACAGGGGGTGCACAGGGGGTGCACAGGCACGTCATGAGTGGATGCACAGGCACGTCATGAGTGGATGGATGCATATGCTATGGATGCACAGGCACGTCATGAGTGGATGGATGCACAGGCACGTCATGAGTGGATGCACAGGGGGTGCATCTCCTTTTGCGTATCACACGCATGTCCTTTATGGATTAATGTCTAAAATAGGTTCTCCCAGAATTATACTGACCAATGCATGCATATGGGTACCTAAGTGTACAACCCGCCTGCATGTTCTGACTGTTTAGAGTGTGCACAGCTGGCATGCAGAGCACTTGAAAATACTAGATCTCCAGTTCATAAACTGACAAAATAACACCGCCTGCATATTCTGACTTTTTGGAGTGTGCACAGCTGGCATGCAGAGCCCTTACGGAAAGGAGAAGCACAGCTTCACCAGTTTATAAACTGACAAAAACACCACCGAGGATCAACAGCTACTGGCAGCTTGCCTGCGTATGAGCCCCATGTCAAAGAACACTAAATTTCTCCACTCCAAATTTATTTCATTTTTTACCTGCGTCCGGCTGTTGATGACATCAATCTCGTGCAGGGTCACCACATGCACGACCTCCTTGCGTTTCTGGAGCTCCCCCTCTGGACATTGCACAAACCGTGTGGCTGGCCCTGCACACGCACGCCAAAAAATCACACACACACACACATGCACACAAACGTGAGGCAAAGTGCAGGAGCTTGCATAAATGGATTATAGCTGCTGCGCATCTGTACAAAATACAAATGGAAGTGTAGTGTCAAAAGCTGCACTTAACATGGGTATTGGGGCTCCATATTGTACTGCGAGGATATGTGCGTTATGCTTCCTGTTATTGATGCGCACAGGCACTGTGTTAAGATGCAGGAGGAGTCTTGAAAGAGTGCCACGAGCTGCAAAAGGAGCAAACAAAAGTCATGAGGAAAACGCAGAATTGTGTGTTTTCTAATTCCTCTTTTTGATGCTCACGAGCATTATTTTAAATGCAGGCAGAGCCTTAAAAGAGTGCCACAAGCTGCAAAAGAGCAAAAAAAGTCGAGGAAAGCACGATCCATTAAATGCGAGTTGAAATTGAGAAACGCTGCATGGATTTCAATACGACCGTGACAATGCAAGGAGGACAGGATGTTCCTATACACGCTCACACACACACACACACACACACATAAACAAACTCGTCCAACACCATCACGCGCTTTACGCCCTTTCAGCATCTTACCCATAGCATCGTAGTCTCTTGACCTGGCAAACGACCGCCCTAGCTTCCCAATTCTACCTGTGGGCAAAAGTGGCAATGCAAGGCCATACGTGTGAAAATTGTAAGGCTGCATAAGTACAAAAGCGTAAGGCTGCACATGAATAAATTTTGTTTCGCGGTCTATAGCAATCTTGCCAATTTAAGTTGCAAAGCATGACCATGCAGCAATTGCATGCAAAGGGTGCCTCGCGCACAAAGAAGCTATGCAAATTGAAAGCTGTCGTATCGAGAAACAAGGGAGTGCAGGGAATGTCACCCAATTTCGAGCCAGGTACGGCCGCAGTGAAGCGAACAACCACCTATATTTAATCAATGGTTATTTTCAAGGTGTTGTGACACGCAAGAACATGTTTTTTTGTGTGCGCCTTCTCCTCTCTGCAGCTTTGCAGTATCGGTAAAACAAATTACATCCACTGGACAGCAAAAAAGGAGGTGAACACAAAGGCCGCCAGCCTTGTACCCTGCAGCTTTGCAAAGCTGCAGCACAAAGGGGCTCAACAATTTCCATTTATTGGACAGCAACAGAGGAAGTGAAAACAAGGTCCACCAGCTTTGCATCCCTGGCACACGAACAAACCCCCTCCCCCCGTGCGTTTCAGGCAATATACGGATACAGAATCTGATACATCCGCAAACAAATGAACAGGTCCTGCTCCAATAATTTACTTCACCTTTTTGCTGCAGCTCATTGCAATCACTCTCTTCCCACCCTCAGTCCGCACTGTCCAAAACCCTCCTTTCTCACAGACACACATCCAAGCGTGCATCACCTGCATGCCCCCTCGCTCCCTCCCACAACTCGCCACACACTTCGCCAATGGTGATCATTCGCAGTTCCAAATCTGTTGGTACTGCCCACAAACAGATAAGCATATTAAAGGCATTCTATGTTTTGCCAAGGGATATCGCACCGCTCGCTTTGTCGATGGTGATCACGTCCCCTGCTGTAACCTTTTCCTTTGTCAGGGACTCAATCATCTTCTGCCCTAGGTCGTAGATGGTCTCCATCTCGGTGGTCTTCAGAGTGACCTTGCCCTGCAGACATAGTAAAAAGGGACAGGGGTGATCAAGGATGCTTTATCACAACTAGAAACTCAGCAACCCTTTTGTCTTTCTCCACCTGCCAGACCCTTTAACAAAAACTGAACCTAAGCTGAATACAGGTAAATCACATGACAAAATGCGTAGCAGAAAGGAACTGTATAGGCCCCGCAAGTACAGGCCACGCCTTCAATCCCCTACCTTTAGCTAGCTCGTTCTTGCTCCTGAGCCCCATATTTCTCACACACAAAATTGCATGCCACGCACACAACACAGGGCTCTTTTGACCTATAGCCCACATGACACACACACACACACACAAACATGCACCATAGATTTTGGCCACGCCCTGCTTTAGACCGGTCAATCTTTACCTCCGCTACTTCTCCCTCAATGATCCCTGCCTCCTCTTTGATGCGCACGCAGATGGCTTTATGACAAGAGCTGTACAAACAAACATTAATACAGATGCAATTACCGTTTTGGCCACGCCCCCCGCTTCAGGCCGGTCAATCTCGACCTCCACTACTTCTCCCTCGATGATCTCTGTCTCCTCTTTGATGCGCACGCCGATGGCTTTACGGAATGCCTGCATAATACAGGCAGAGAGCCTAAGCTTAAATGGGGCTCTGCGACCGTTTATGGATGCTCAATCATGAAGGAATGGCAGCAGGCGGACACGGGTGGAAGATTTGTAGTCAGCGTTCAAAATATAACACCTTCGCATCTCAGTTGTTATTTTTGCCTCTGACACCCATTCCTGCGTAACTAAAAGACCTTGCAGTGTTGCATACTAAAAGCAGCAGAATGACACATAAGCCCAGCAAAAAGTACACATGCAAACATATCTATGCCATGTAGAGCAAGAGGTGGGCAAACTGATAGCAAGCGCACCCGTTTTCTGGCCATTTGGCATAGAATGTCTCTCTCTCTCTCTCTCTCTCTTGCTCGTTCATTCTGTGTTATCCACACAAACACACACCGACACACACAGACTAAACACAAATGCACACACTCAGACGTGCAAGTTACACACAGACACTCCATAGCGCGCCTTCACGCTGCCGTGATCATTCACACCTGCGTCAAGGCCTCTGTCTTCGACATCTCCAAGGAGAAGATCTCAGAAGCTGCCATCATGGCAAACGGGGTCTCCTCGCCCAGGGCCTTCGCCATACCCATGGCAATAGCTGTCTTGCCCGTTCCGGGCTGTCCTGCCAGCAACACGGCCCGCCCCGCAATCTTGCCTTCCTTGATCATGTTCAAGATAACTCCAGCAGCCTGTGCGTGTGTGTATGGGGCAGTCGTTCAAGAGCCAGTGAGCATGTACGTGTGCACACGCAACAGTTCTGAGACCTCCTCAGAGTACATGCATGCGTCCCCCCTTCCTCACAAAGCAGGCTCAGGCCTGGATACCCACCTTCCGTGCACGTGCTTGGCCAACCATGCCCTGAGACACAGCCCTGGCCTCCAGGGCGTCATCCAGACCCAGGCCGCGGATGTGGGAATGCGTCCCAATTCTCTCCACCCTCGTCAAATCCCTTACAGTACCCTCTACCTTCACGTCCGCCATGATAATCGCCTTTCTTTAAATGCCTGCGCGACACACACCGGCTGGTAAGCAAAATTTATAATTTTTATATACAATTAAAATGCCAATTGATAGAGAGACATTTGTCAGTTGGCTTAGAGTAGTGTAGACATTGGTGAATAAGTTATGAATGGAGACGTTGAGAGAGGCGTGTTCTTCGACGAGGCAAGTTTGTTTGAATGTCTAGTTTTTAGAATGTCAGTCTGACCTGTCCGCTCTCCCTTCTTTCCCACTGCAGGACTTCCAAATCCGTATCCTTGATGTGGACAAATTCAACTCCTCAAAGGGGCTACAGGTGCGCGCGTGCTGTGGGACTCCAAGGGTCCTTGCCCATCGCACTTTGCTCACATGTGCTTGCTTGCGTATCTGTGCAGGACAACACAAACGTGTTCATTACCAACGTCCACCAGCTGACCGGGCTTGTGGAGAAGTACCTTTCGCAAATAGACCAGCAGGTTGGTATAAGGCAAACATACGCGCGCGCGCGCGTGCACACACACACACACACACACACACACACAAATGTGCGCGCTTGCACACACAAGCACCAACAACACATACGCACACATACAAGTACAGATGCGCATGCAGACATACACTCACATACGCGCACATGCACATAAGTGCACACACACAACACACACACCCGCGCATCACACACACACACACACACACACACACACACATGACAGAAGGACTACATACACAGCTACATACTCACACTTGCAGACACACGCATGCTTATGCACGCATACCTGCATGCACACACAAACTCGCACCCGTGACCGCACGCAAACCTACAAACACGCACACAATAACTCATGCACATATAGGGGGGCAGCACAATTGTTGTAAAGTTTTCATAATAATGTTGAAACCTCACTTCTAAGTGCCGTGCGATTTTGTGATTTACATGGCATTTACTTGCCTCACAGCTTGCAAAATGATTTATTGTAAAATTCCTGGTGGCACTCATCATTAACCATTGATCTTGGAAATCATATCTCACCCAATATGCAGTATGATATTGGCGATGACCACAATTTCAGTGACAAGCATATCCATGGACGTGCAGGTGGAGCGCATCGAAGTCGAGAAGTTGCGAGCAGTGGGTCTCCGCAACAAAGTCGCTGCCTTAGAAGAGGTCGGTGCGTATGATATTTCATTGACAAGGGATGTTGCTTTAAAATAGGACAGTGTCTATGATGTTTAATAGGGAGGATTGGCCGGAACCGTGTATATGCACCGTTTATGTTCAGGTTGTGTAATTTCGGTGTGTGGTACGGTGTACAATTACCTATATGGTTTGGTACGGAAGTTCAGTGCACAACAATATTTCTACGAACCCGTGTATATGATAAAATACGGTATGGTGTACAGTACGGCGCAAAAGGCTGAAAATTGGCTTTTTTTGGCGTCTTGACATGATTCTGAGGGGGTTGTGGGGGGTCGGAAAATTGGGGGGGGGGGGTCCAGAATGTTTCTGAAGCACTTCCACAGAATTTCTATTTTATCATCGGATTCCTGAGCTTAAGCCCTGTCGATTGACACCCTGGTTAGGGAGTTAAATTGGAGGAGGGGGTCTGCGTGCATAGCCACAAGTTGGCATAGAACGCCCCCAAGCAGGCCGCGGGGGTGCATCAAGCAAACAACCAAAACAAGGTTCTCCAAACCTGCAGGTATCTTGTTGCGTCATGTACGACATGCATGAATGGAGTTCAAAAAGTGCACTGGTTTAGGTCTTAGCCAAGGTTAAGGTCTTAGCCAAGGTTAAGGTCTTAGCCAAGGTTAAGGTCTTAGCCAAGGTTAAGGTTAAGGTCTTAGCCAAGTTTTAGCGCCAATCAGGTGGTCAGTGCAAGAGCGTGCGCCAGTGGTTCTATCAGGTTCATGGGTGTGTAGCCAATTGGCTACACAGGGTGCATTTGCTGAGTAAGTGTGTAGCTACTCAATATCCCCCCAAAAGCTGCACCAAAATGTTGGCATTCATGGTTTGAGAATGCTGCTTATGTCACATTCCAGATGTGATCTCCTTTTCACCCAGTACGGAAGCACTTCCTCCCTGCTTTCCTGCTACAAAATTATGGCTTGCCTCGTGCATGGCAAGCACTTCTCATCCCCCACCTCCCCCTCTTCTCTCTACTGCTGATGGTCCTTCGACTCTGCTGCTCAGGGTGCCAGACGTCCACACTGCTTGCGCTGACCCTCTCTGCTGCTCCTGGTCCTGCCTTTTGCTCCTTATGCTTAATCCTTGCTGATTCCTCTAGTCCTGCCTAGTGCTTTGTGCTGCTGGTGCAGTTGCTGCAGCAGGTGTTGTTAAACTGCTTGTGGTACAGAGCTTGCTCCTGCTGGGGGAGATGCTGCAGCAACTGCTGCTGCTTATGACTTTGGAGCAGCTGCTGGATGGGAAGGGCTTGGATGATTCAAAAGGGGCAGGGGCTTGGGACTTTGACCAGGTGTCGATGGTTTTGGGGGTTCCCAAAGGCTTGGATCTCTTAATACATGATAAAACACTGTAATTTTATATAATTTTCTGGCTATGCTAGGTTGTCAGCTTGAATTTTGGTGTTGCCACATGGTGTTGCCAATGGTTAACATTTGGCTGTACTGGGTGCTCAGCAACACCTGCCAGGCGCCGCTGTGTCGCATTCATAATGGCCAAAATGTGGCACAGTGGTGACGAGTCGCGAATAATAAAATCACTAGCGTGCGCAAATCATTCTTTGCCTTATACCTCGACATCCTGAATGTGTTCCCTTTACTTGCCCCCCTCGTGGAAGTAGGACGCTAACTGTTAAAAGGAGCAAAATGACACCCTTTTTATTTGTGTAGGGGGTCAGGAAGGGGGGTTGGGATGGGAGGGCATTATGGGCCGGAGGCCCAAATTTTGCACCTGCCTGTCAGATTGCTTTCTACGCCTCCAGATCATTAATTGGCTCATAATAAATTTACGCTACAAATGTTGTCATTAATGTGAAACTGAAATAGTTTTTTTTAAGGAAAAACGCAAAAGAAATGGGGTGGAAACGCAAAGACTTTTTGACTGGAAATTGAACCCTGGACCTCCCTTTTTTCCTGTTACAATGCGAATCACGGTCAACTGTATTAGTACGGTTAGGATCCTACATCACCTTCGATTGTTTAACACGGATTTGGACCGTACCGAACCGTAGGCGTACCGTATATACACGTAGAAACGGTCTGAAATGGAGATACGGCGTGTTCGCAAAAACCTGATTTGTCTATACGTCTGTTATGTGTGTGGTTGTGGCAAGCCATGTTCGTTGTCCAAAGAGTACTGAGGCCTTAGCTTTGTTACAATTAGGACTTGCCAAAAGAATTCAGCATTTGGAATTAGGGAAGTACAACCCGTCCGGGGCCCGGAACAAATAACAAAGCTGGTCCAGGTTCCCGGAAATTGCAGGGTCAACAACCCCTGCGATTCCGGGGGACCCAGTAAATTTGTAAATGTAGTTCGGGGTACCTTACACTGACTGTTGGAAATGACAGTGAGAATGACACTGTGAGAATGGGAAGAAGAGGGAGATGTCAGCCAGCAGGAAGGGGGAGAGGTGAGCCACCCCAGCAAGAGGCTCCCCCTCCTGACCAGGCCCCTACGAAGCATGTGAGTTCTGGGCTTGAGTGCTTGCATCTTGCATGGCAGCTTTCACCTTGCAAAGACTGACTGAGAAATGAAATTCTCTCCCAGATGGAAGTTACCCGCTCCTCCTCCCTCTGCTCCCCCCCCTCTTCCTGCACCTGGCCCTGTTGGGGCCTCAACCAGCAACCATGCACGGACCTCGAGTGATGTCAAGCACACGCGAGCACACACACATATGCACAAGGCGCACATACACACACGCATACACACACATACATGTACACACACACACACACACGCGCGCGCACACATACACACGAGCACGCACACAGGCACGCACAACCACGCACACACACAACCACACACACATGCGCACATTCACACACATATGCACACATGCACATAAATACACACGCATATGCGCACATACACACATACGCACACACACGCACACAATACACACACGCACGCACACACACACACACACGCACACGCACACACAAATGCACGCACACACGTACGCACACACATACACGCACACACACATACACACACACGCTAGCACGCACACACTCACACACAAACAAACACAAGCGCACACACACACGCAGACGCACGCACGCACACACACACTCATGCACACACACGTATACACACATACACACACAAGCATTAACATCGTGCTTTTATAACACCCTGAATACTTTTGAAAGCAGTTCCGGGGAACCCTGGAATTTTTACATGCTGTTCCGGGCCCCCCTGAATAATTTGGGCACCCAGTGTACTTCCCTGTTTGGAATACTGATGTGCCGCCATTGCTCAGCTTAGCAAGTCCTTCACACACTCTGTCAACGCACATATGCACACCAGTAATTCTTGGGGGAGCGACTCTTTGTTTTTGGAGGAATTTGTGTAAAACAGCCCAATTAGGCTTACAATGACAGGTGACCTAGAAGCTAGATTCTGTCCCGGCATTTGTTTCCCTTCTATAAATTACTGTAGTTCAATGTATTTCGAGCAACGTCACAAAATGACAATTCACAGCATACCAAGTACAAGGCAGGTGTCAACAAAGAAGTTGCATGATGCCTTGTTGACTTTAAATGCAATGCAGTGTAGTAGAGTCACTGATGCACACTTCAGAACAACCTCAGTCTTTTGATCTTCCATCCGCAGGAGAGGCGGCGAAAACACAAGGAGCAAGAACGGTACGTTCACGGAAATGGCTCCAAATTATTTGAATCATACAAGGGAGCTAGTGAGAGGCACAGATTCAAATCTTTGAGGCTGTTTGTGACATCAAGCTTGGGCTGAAAATCTATGGCAAAAGGCAGGGACATGTTTCAGCTATGCCCAAAATATATTTTGAAGAAGTCTTATTTGATACCATAGGCCGTTGTTTTTGTGCATGAAAGAATTCAGGTTGTTTTTTAGGGGGGAAAAGGTCTAAAATGTGTCTATGATCATACCGAAAGCGATTTCCTCCCTTCACAACTGTGCTGTTTGCCTTGCTACACCACTCCGCTGCCTCAACTGCGTTGCTTCATAGGTTGGCTGGTGAGAAGCAGGAGGAGCTAGAAAGGTGGGCACGGTTTACCGCTGCTGTTTATTTTTGTGCACGCTTGCTTTAAACCTCAAACCAATCAGTTTGCATCCCTTACTACAGGCTCATAACAGAGGAGCAGAGTCTAATGAAGGTCAAGCAAGAGCAGGAGCTGCTGATTTCGAAGCTGTCAAATTCAAGTTCGGGGGCCGCCTTTGATTAGACGCTACAGGCTTGATTTTACAAGATAAGCTTGTTCCACCACCAGCAAAAAATCTTTCGATCAAGTCTCCTCAAGACCGCATAGCTTATCACCAAATTTCCAGGGGTATGATACAATTTCAAGTGAAACCAGCTGCAGTGATAATTTGCTTCAACTTACCTATTAATGATTCTTATTCACATTGATGATCCTGCTGATGCACAGCACGATTGTGGCGTCTCAAATGTGTGGCCCACACACCGGACGTCTTCAGGTGCTCATTCCCCAATCATGCTGGATGGAATATTGCTAATTAGCAGAGTACAGGTTTGTTTTTATAATAAGTGTTTATATAGAAATACCACATCCCGCAATCATTAAGGAATTTATTTTAATTTGAATTACAAAGGCATACAACCTGGAATGGCTGCTTAACCTATGAGAACGAGGTAAACCTCAAAACAAATCAAGTAGAAAAGGGGCTGTGACGCAACTGGAAAATGCTTACCTTAAAGATACGAGAAAAAGCAGGCAAAGGGTAAGGGTTACACAGCTATATCCGCCAGCGAGGGCAGTTGAGCTATAGCAAAAAAAAAGGCAGCTCCAAGAAGAGAAGGAGGCCAGACTGAACAAGACACCAGAAAAAGAGACAAGGTCAGTG
>Ga0307968_1001481_pt1:0-7500 | contig 19186 bp, 24 predicted proteins | sample OrgLakmetagen650_FD_201834 | JGI IMG/M metagenome (GOLD analysis project Ga0307968, IMG submission 201834) | Saline water microbial communities from Organic Lake, Antarctica - #650 | ecosystem: Environmental > Aquatic > Non-marine Saline and Alkaline > Saline | place: Antarctica: Organic...
GGTTTGGGGGGGGGGGGGGGAAGTGCGGCTGGGGTTGAGTGTGTAAATGTGCACAGGATATTATTCCTTGGTACTGCAATTGCCGCATAGGGTGATGCATAGGGCTGAAGCATTACCTAGCAGGTCATTCCTTGTGCAGTAATACCTAGTAAGTTATTCTTTGATACCGAAATAGGGCTGCAGCGTTACCTATCAGGTTATTCCTTGATACTAAAATTGCCGCACAGAGCGCATAGGGCTGAAGCATTACCTAGCAGGTCATTCCTTGTGCAGTATTACCTAGTAAATTATTCTTTGATACCGAAATAGGGCTGCAGCGCTACCTAGCAGGTTATTCCTTGATACTGAAATTGCCGCATAGGGTGGTGCATAGGGCTGAAGCATTACCTAGCAGGTCATTCCTTGTGCAGTATTACCTAGTAAGTTATTCTTTAATACCAAAATAGGGCTGCAGCGTTACCTAGCAGGTTACTCCTTGATACTAAAATTGCCGCACAGGGCGCATAGGGTTGCAGCATTACTTAGTAGGTCAATTTTTTGTGCAGTATTAACTGATAAAATCATTCCTTGATATACTAAAATAGGGCTGCAGCGTTACCTAGCAGGTTGTTCCTTGGTACTGGAATTGCTGCATAGGGCTGCAGCTCTAGCTAGTAGCACCAGCTGAAGGTACAGAGGACACAGCAGCGAGGGTAGGGGGGGGGGGGGCAAGTGTGGCTTGGGTCAGGTGTGAATGTGCCTGTTTGCGTGCGTATGTGTGTATGTGTGTGCGCGTGTGCATGTGCGTGTGCGTGTGCGTGTGCGTGTGCGTGTGCGTGTGCGTGTGCGTGTGCATGTGTGTGTGTACAAGTCACGTCTTGACACCGGAATTGCTGCATTTGGGCTGCAGCCCCACCTAGCAGCATGTATGGAATATAGTTGTGTAAATGTGTGGGGGTGGGTGTGGTGTGGGTACGGGTGCGGGTGCGGGTGCGGGTGTGGGTGTGGTGTGGGTGCGGGTGCGGGTGCGGGTGCGGGTGTGGTTATGTGGGTGTGTTTGTGTTTGTGGGTGTGGGTGTGGGTGTGGGTGTGGGTGTGGGTGTGGGTGTGGGTGTGGGTGTGGGTGTGGGTGTGGGTGTGGGTGTGGATGTGGGTGTGGGTGTGGGTACGAGTGCGGCAGGGGTAGGGGTAGGTGTCTGTGCACACGTGTAATCCCGATTCCTGATAGCAATATTCCACATTATAAGATGCCATGCCTCTAACTACAACCACTAGTCCTGCGGCATACTGCACCTCCACGATTTAATAAACTGGCAATAGCACCGAGGCTGTATTCCTACAGCGCTAGGCTTTCAATAAAGACGATAGCACCAAATACCAACGCCTACAACTGCTAGGCCCTGACAGGCAACAGCAGCGAGGACCAATGCCTGTACGGCCAGGCCTTGCGTGTCCCTAAGGTAGCTGCACAAGCACCTGCAGCAAAGATGCATCCGTGCCGCCCCCTATAGAACGATCACCTCCGTACTACTGCCAAATAGGGTTGGCCAGCCATATATATATTTATATATATACGGTGTATACACACGGTATTTTTGGCAGGAAAATCACCAAGTATATGGTCATATATAGGGTTGGCCAGAGCCATATATATATAAGGTGTATACACGGTATTTTTGGCAGGCAACCAACCAATTATACGGTCAAATACGGCGTATGGTGTATACATACAGTCCTGGCCAACTGTACTCCCAAACCATGGGCGTACACGCACCTACAGCTTAAACGCAGCGGTGGGCCCTGCCTGAAAAATCATCTCCACTCCTTTGCCAACTCTACGCCTGACAGGCATCTGCAGCGAAGACGCGCCCGTGCCCCCCTCCTGGATCGAGCACCTGAACACTTTTGCCGACCCCCCTGCAGCTTGGGCGGCACCCCACGATCCTTCCCAACACACAGTGCAGCCCAACCCATCAGCGCACACACAGCACTCTGCTCCCTCAGGCATTCCTGCTCCCTATGCTCGGCCAGCTATGCGCCCCGTGGGCACCCCGGCCCCCACCACCCCACCCACCGGGCCTCACACACACGCGCTCGGCCACAAGCCATGCACACATGCACGCGCCCCCAGTCGGTCACAAGCAGACGTGCAGGCAGAGTTGCGTGCACATGTGGCCGCCCACAGGGCAAAGGCAGGCAGGGTTGGTGTGGCAGCGGCCAGAGGAGTTGGCGAGGCAGGGACGGCATGTGGGATTATTGGGAACGCGGCCACATGTGAAGACGCAGCGGCAGGTGGGGTAGGAGGGTCAGGAAGGGAAGCTTTTGGCAGCGAGATTGGCAGGGGAGGAGGAGAGGGGGGTGCAGTGGTCGGTTCGTGCGTAAGTGCAGCAGCAGGTAGTGGAGGAGGGGCGGCACGTCATAGCGATACAGATGCAGCAGGTCCTGGAGGAGTGGGGGGGGCAGGGGGGATGTCCGTTGTGCATGACTCCATTGGACCGACTGAGACAAAGCGCAGCAGCATCAGTAGCAATGATAACGCGGCAGCTGTCGTTGCGGGGTCCAGGACTGGTGGTGTGGAGGAGGAGGAAGAGGAGGAGGAGGAGGAGGAGTTTGGCGAGGATGAGAGGGAGATGATGGGGCTGCTGCTCAAAGACACATACTGACATCAGAAGAAAAAAAAGAATGCCACAAACGGAGCTGGCGCTATGGGCTCGTTCTTTGCAGGAAGTGCACACGCTTGTTGTTTAGGAGTGTGTGGGCAAAGGAGTGCTAGATAGGTTTCCTTGCCTTTCGGTAGAAAACAAATTGTTCTGGTGGTATTGATAACACAGTGCGATGAAGCGAGGGGGTGACCCTTCTAGATAGATTTGCTCCAAATGCAGTGATTCTCTGGGTGCCAAAGCAGACTGGTGTAATTGCAACAAGTTGCTTTGTGTATTTAATACAAAGAGGTGCCTTCGGAGTTTAGTGGTACGGATCATCTGTATGAATGATCATGTTTTGTGGAGTTCATACCTGCATTCATTAGCAGAGAAGGTGTTTATTCATACACGATCATGTTTTGTGGTGAAGTTTCTACCTGCATTCATTCTTAGCAGAGAAGGTTGAAACTATGCAGGTGTGGCTGCGTCATGCCAGAAGGTCTACTAAATCTAGGCTGCAGGCTAGCTGGAGCTTGCTCATTTGCAGGGTTTTAAGGACGACTTAAGGCTATCCGTGTCCTTCATCTGTTTTCTTTTACAGTCTGCCCATATTAGCTCCACATTAATTACGTGGCCTTGGCAGATTTACACATAAACGAGAAAAGGCCCTTTCTCAACAGGTCTGGCCTGGATCACACTCCTGATTGCCATGTAGTATGCAGAGCATATTTGGAGTACTGGCAAGTGCATAAGCGAATAACAAGCAGCATATTGGAAAAAGTGTACAAGGAGTTTGGGGCTAAAAGCCACTACTTAAGAATCGAGTACTACACATATTTCTGCCTGTTATCCTTTCGTATTCCGTAGCTGATTCCTGGCGCTTTTGATGAGATTTGCTTCGCTACGACTGTGTTCAGTCCATTTTAGCCTTAGTTTTGCTGCCCCTTGAGTATTCTGTACCATTACCTTCTTGGAATTACAATGGTTACAATGGGGGGTGACCTTCAGCCAGGTAGTTTGGCTGATCGGCTGCTGACTGGTCTCGGCCAGCCACAAATAAATCCATAAGCTCAGAAAGAAAAAGAAAAAGTTTATTGTTCTGCTGAGAAAGGAAATCATGAACAAGTTGGTTGTTGACCTGTTGCAGCAAAAAGGGTTGGGCTGCTGAAAAGTCCTCAAAAAAAGGTGAAACAGAAAGGATAAGTGTTTCCTCAGCTCACAAACTCGATGGTCTTGGCAAATTACAAGAGCATGCACCTCGTTCTGAACATGTTCATCTTCACCAGGACATTGCTCACATACGCAAGAACCATCTTCAAGCTACGCTGCTGCCTCAACTTTGAAAGAATGAAACAAACTTTCTAGATGTCTATGTCTGTTCCTTGGGAAAACCTGTTTGGTGTCCAAATACCTGCCAGCCTGCGGCGTCAGGAAGCCTGCGGGCTCAGGCAGTGCTTCTTCCTTCAATGGGCATGATTAACACGCCATCTGGACAACTTTGATGATGTCTAGTTGGAAAGTTGTGTGTGCTAGAAAAACCCAGTCGGGAAGGTTTCTATGAATGTCATCGGGGGGTTCAATAATAAGGTCAGTTAGCTTTTCACTGTTATATAGTAACGACTGCTGAGCCCAGCTTGCCTTACTGATCTCTTCACCACAACGGCTAACTGCGTGGTGGTGCCGTTCATGTGCATTCTCTTCAGAATATGGTTGTTGCATCTAAGGAGCATGTGTGGAGCACTGCCTGATCCTCCGCACAAGGGGCAGGTGGCAGGACATGTCATGTAACTAAACCTTTTTGTGTGTTGTGTGTATTGTACCCGTCCTATTTTTTGGAACTTGTTTTTGATTCTTAAAAGTCACATTTGGCATGGACCATTTGCTACTGAGTTGAGCAAGGGGCTTTGCATTAGGTTGCTGTATGTGAGAGTCGGGCTGTGCTGCGCGCACAGGCGTGTCATGCAACTTTTGCCAGAGCTTGTAGAGCAATGTATCTGTGTTAGCTTCACCAAGAAGGTAATGCTCAAGTTTGTCAGATTTAGTTTCAATTCTCGACACTGGTTGATTTTGTTTCACCAGCCAATTGCCATCAGCCAGAGTCTCGGGCTGTAGCTCTTTTATTGAGCCAAGACCATCGAGTTTAACAGCTGAGGAAACATCTTTACTTTCTGTCAACGCCGATTTTTGAGGACTTTTCTAAAGCCCAACCCTTTTTGCTGCAACAGGTCAACAACCATCTTGTTCATAATTCCCTTTCCCAGCAGACACTAGACTTTTTCTCTTTCTTTCTGAGCTTATGGATTTATTTGTGGCTGACCAAGACCAGTCAACAGCCGATCAAACAAACAACCTGGCTGAAGGTCGCCCCCCATTGTAATCATTGCAACCATTCAACTGGAGAACTGACTAACATGCACGGGGTGATTTTTTGAGATCCACACAACATTCAAGACAATTACAATTGCTTGCTACATTGCTGCAGGCATTGGCATGCCCAAAAGAAGAATAAAATACAATATAGTTTAACACAAAAGCAGCATTCCTGCACATGCACACGTTGGCGCATGCGCAGCTCAAACGCTGTTGTAGCTCACGTAAAGCAAATCTCACAATAAAACTGAAGGGTTCACACAGTTCTTAGTGACACAGAAAGTGTGGGATACACTTTACTAGTAGTGCATCACTACCATGAGCAGCCCACAACAAAAGGGCTCAAACTAGGGTTCGCTCAAAGGAATCTAGCAGCAGTCAAGACACACAGCAAGCACAATAGATGCAACGCCACATTTATGTAGACGTGCACACACACATGAACACACACAAATACGCACACATACATATACACACACACAAATGCGCAATGAAAGGCTTAACTTTGGAATGTTATAATTCACAGAGAGGCGCATCTCAGTGTCAGGAGCAGCGTTAAGATGCCTACACTGCTCGAAACCGAAAATAATATGCGGCTGGTCCACAGGATGTGCACGTACATTCATCCAAATTGAATTCAAGACACAAAGGGTCAGCATTGAGCCCACTCAGATCACAACCACAAACAAACACACACACACAGAAAGGCAAACTTAAGCTAATTGAAAGGACCTACACAGGTGACCCCACGGCCACACTCTTCTTTAATTTGGCAATGGCCTTGCCTGCGGGCGCGAATGTGATTAAGGGGTAAGGCAAGTAAGAGGGAGGGCACAGGGGGTGTGGAGGCAGACAAAATTGGAGCAGTTTCTTGTTCTTTAACATGGTGGTGGTTTTGCATGAGGGTGCGAACATAAACAAGGAATGAAGTTAAAAGGGAGGGCAATAATGGTGTGCAGGCCCTAAAACACATCCAGGCAATGTCAATTCGGGCAATGATCTTTCACTCAAAGGCAAGGCGGTTATCCCTTTGTCTTGTGTCCATGAGTGTGAAGAAAGGCTTGAAAGGCGGTTGGTTGGCAGGAAGGCATACAGGCAGACACGAACAATGGAAAAATGGTGTATTGGGGGAGGCAAGGGCGTGTGGGTAGGGAGGAGGATGGTGCAAAAGGCGTGTGATTGAGGAGGATGGTGCAAGGCGTGTAAGTGGGAAGAATGGTGCAAGAGGCGTATAATTGAGGATGATAGAGCGAAAGGCGTGAAGTGATGAGGATGGTGCGAGGCGTGTAATTGAGGAGGATGGTGCGAGGCGTGTAATTGAGGAGGATGGTGCAAAAGGCGTGTAATTGATGAGGATGGTGCAAAAGGCGTGTAATTGATGAGGATGGTGCAAAAGGCGTGTAATTGATGAGGATGGTGCGAGGCGTATAATTGAGGATGATGGTGTGAAAGGCGTGAAGTGATGAGGATGGTGCAAGGCGCGTAAGTGGGGAAGAATGGTGCAAAAGGGCGTGTAATTGAGGAGGATGGTGCAAAAGGCGTGTAATTGAGGAGGATGGTGCAAGGCGCGTAAGTAGGAAGAAAGGTGCAAAAGGCGTGTGGTGAAAAGTACATGATCGATGAGATGATAGACTGAAAAGGTGTGCAGGAAAGGAGTAGTGGGGAGGACGGTAGAAGGCGAAATGATTTTTAAGGAAAAAGGTTTGCAGTGTGCAAGCTTGGTAGTATGGAAAGGACTAAGTATTGGTGTGAGAGGGTTCAAAGCGGGGAAGGACAGGAGCAATTGGATGCATGAAGTGAGCAAACGTCGCAGGCAACGGTGGATGAGCAACTAGTGTGTGTGTGTGAGTATGTGTGTGTGTGTATGTGTGTATGTGGTGTGTGTGAGTGTGTGTGTATCAGATTGTCTACTTATTCTCCCATGCTACCGGAATGTCTACCTCTACTCTCATGGACCCCAGCTAGGGTCTTAAACAGATCAGGGTCGACACAAAATCATTATTAGTAGTCTTTCTTTAGTCTTGCAACTCATCAGCCATGCACATCAGCCTTGCAACATCGGGCCATGCACACCAGCAGGGTTGGCCAGAATCGTATCTATATATCTATACACACCGTATATGACCGTATATTTCGTGACTTCTCTGTCAATATTACCGTATATACACCGTGTATATATGGTTCTGGCCTACCCTATGTGTATGTGAGGCATCGGATTGATATATGTTCACACACACGCACACACACCATATGCACACACGCACACACACCGTGTATATATGGTTCTGGCCAACCCTATGTGTATGTGAGGCATCAGATTAATATATGTCCACACACACGCACACACACCATATGCACACAAGCACATACACACGCAAGTGCACACACACTCAAACACAACACACACGAACATGCTTTGAGGCATACTGCAGCGCAGTTCATGACGTGCTTCATTGTATGCGTCATCTCTGCCAGCCCTTGTGTGCCAACAAAGCACGCGCGCAACCAA
>Ga0307968_1001481_pt1:12500-19186 | contig 19186 bp, 24 predicted proteins | sample OrgLakmetagen650_FD_201834 | JGI IMG/M metagenome (GOLD analysis project Ga0307968, IMG submission 201834) | Saline water microbial communities from Organic Lake, Antarctica - #650 | ecosystem: Environmental > Aquatic > Non-marine Saline and Alkaline > Saline | place: Antarctica...
AAACTTGGTACCCAGAGGTAATTTTGACTACACCTGAGCTTGACAACTGCCAGTTCCGGCGCACACATCTAATTGCCCGCAGCGTGAACCCTATTTTTCACCACCATTCTCTCATATCTCACTACCCACTGACTTTATTTATGTCATTATTTTATTAATCGTCTACATTTCAATAAAGAATATCATTGCAACAAAAATGGGGCAAAACGGAGCAGTATGTGATGACACAGCCAGCATGATTAAGGGAGGGGGTTACTTAGGTGCCCGCACCAGGCAACCCCCCACCGCGCACAGTTAAAAAGAAATTAATGTGGGTCAGGGGGGTTGTGTGCCGCGGCACCCGGACCCAACCCTTGACTGTTGTTGCTTGTGTTATAATGCAGTGCATACCTTGTTTTTATGAGTGCAAATGCATGCCTGATGGAGTGTTCATTCAGTTTGTGTGTCAATTTTTTAGTCTTATGGTGCCAGAGGTTTGTCTGTTTAGTCTTTGTAGATAGTCCCCATAGCTCCAACGAGGATCACGTGAAGCTTGATTTCCCTATATCCTTGTCTGTTTAGGTTGGCCATATGCATGCTGTGCTGTGCGTTTGCTTTTTGGAGTTGGGGATCAGGTCTAGTGTCTTCACAGAATTTAAACTCAATCAGGTGAACCTCCCACTGGATTTATTTTTCGTCATTAGCAAGATGTTGAAAGTTTTGGCTGCGGGTGGTTAGACGAGAGGAGCACACAGTGCTAGGTAAAATTAGGATGGCGTCAGGACGAGAAGAGGCTTTTAGAGCATGTGCTGTTAGCTTTGGTGGCAATCAAGAGGGCAGTGTTTTGTTGGTAATGTTTCTCAGATCTAGGCCTTGCTCTGATAGTTTATCTGCGCTGCCTATATCAGTGTAGGCATTTTGGTTGGCGCCGTATGGTCCCTTTGTAGGGCTTGGACAATCAGCACATTTGCCGTCTTATGGCGTCTTATAATCATGTTCCTCATTTTAGTGTGTTGGCAACCTGAGAGTATGTGAAGCGCACTATCAGTTTGCAGATGGGGCAGATGGGGCAGATTGCAATGAAAGAGAAGCCGAGGCGTGTTTTTGATAAATAATTGTACCGGTGCGGTACCTCATGACATGTTTTTTTAGATGTTGAGATTACTACTATTGTCCAGAAAGCATTTGTGGCTTATTTATTGACCAAAGGTCTAAGGTCCTTCCAGTAGTTGTATACACCCTGTGTCTGTTTTGGCACTCCCCGGTCTGTGTGATTTGCGCATATCTGTTTTCAACTTGGCCTTTAAATCAGAGAGTGCATGAAGCCTAGGTGTAGTTGCCCCTCTTCTGCTGGGATTTTCGTCGGTGTCTTTGGCCGCAAGCCAGTAAAGGTGTGTGTATACATTACCGTCTGGAGCCGGAGGCTGAAAGTGCATGTCATGGCCTCCGTCATGTAAGGCAGAGTGTTTGGCAATTGCATCTGCACATTCATTTCCAGCAATACCACTATGGGCTTTCACTTTATAGAAGCAGATAGGTTCTGGTGAAGCATACATCATAGATACAATTCGTTCTAGCAGATTTGAGTGTATATGGTCTCGTTGCATGTCAGGGAAGAGTAGCTATTTTCTAATTTGGCTTAGGGAGCATGCACTGTCCGTTGCAATCTGGGTATAATTATTGGTAAGCGCTGCTGCAATCCCTGTGGACTCAGCTCTATTGATGGTGTTTGCCATTCCCACGCCTCCTGAGTCCACATAACATTCAGCTTTGGTTTGAGGGCAGTATACCCCTGCGCCTATAAAGTTTTCAGCCTTGCCTATGCAGCTTCCGTCAGTGTATGCTTATAATTTCCAATTGGGGCACTTCAATCCAAACTGCTTATCGTCCCAAGGTTGGAGGTAGACGCTAGCGTTTGGCCTCTTTCCTGGCCAGTGACGTCCTCTCTTTTTGATTTGAAGTACTGGGGGCAAACATGGTTGGTGATGTTATCTGTGTCCTCTCTTGCGAGGTACTGATTATTTTCCCAAACTGCTTCTGGGATACTCCTTTGCAGTGTTTGCAACCAATTTGGTGAGGCATCAGTTAAATGCTGTATTGCTTCTTTGTTCCAGACAGCAATAATATCCATGCTCCAGGTGTGGTTGGACAAATTACGTTGTACACCCGTCCACGAGGTTGGCATTGCATATATGAGTTTTGTCTTGGGGATGAAGCCAAGCGTGGTGCAGTAATTTGGATTATCTCGCACCAGTGCTCTGTAGGCATTCATGCTTTTGTTATCCCAGTTGGGTAGTTGTAAGAAGGTGGCGGTCGGTAGCTCGCTACACATCCCAGGTTGTAGGGAGTGTTGCACGCACTGGAGCATTCTTGTGTCATCATACACTGGGTGACAGATTGAGAAACCTGTAAACTTGGTGGCAAATGCATTGTAATTGGCACCAAAGACAATGTCACGGTGACGTTCGCTCCAATATGAGGAGTTCCCAGGATCAAAGTCCAGAGCAGACGCCACTATTTCTTTTGAGACCATGGCGCATTGTTGTAGTGCTGCACTGATGTGTTGGGGTAGAATACGGGAGTAGAATTCTAGTGTTAGTTGGCTTGCCTTAGGGGTTTTGAGGCGTGCTTGGTGGTCTTGAAGCAGACCTGCTATTTCAGAGGCTAGACATTGAACAGGAGAAGACATATCTCTGTGTAGTCCGTTGTTCTGAGCTTCATGGAACCTTTCTCTTAAGAGGTGGAAGCGCTCAGGAGTGATAATGCCACAAATACATCCATAAGCTCAGAAAGAAAATAGTTACAATGGGGGGTGACCTTCAGCCAGGTTGTGTGGCTGATCGGCTGCTGACTGGTCACAAATAAATCCATAAGCTCAGAAAGAAAAAGAAAAAGTTTATTGTTCTGCTGAGAAAGGAAATCATGAACAAGTTGGTTGTTGACCTGTTGCAGCAAAAAGGGTTGGGCTGCTGAATTATCATCATAAAAAGGTGTAAACAGAAAGTAAAAATGTTTCCTCAGCTCACAAACTTGATGTCCTTCAGGACATATGACCGTTTATACACACACCTTGAACCTGACCGTACCCTAAATGAAGAATTTTCTGCTAAAATAACATTGCGCATACGTATGTCTTATGGTCCTGTAAGGTCCTGGCCAACCGTATTCAAATATTTCTTTGTGCATACTTTCTCCTGTAAACAACTTGAATTTGCATGTCTCGCTTGCATGTCTCACTGGCATGTGCGTGTCTCACTTTGTATTTGTGTGTGTGTGTGTGTGTGTGTGTGTGTGTGCGCGCCATAGTATGTATACATGGTCCTGGCCAACCGTACGTGCAATGCATACAACCACATGTCTCCAAATAACCCTACCTACTACAGCCAACAGGCATACAGAGTTTACAGATAAAGCCATCCGTCAAAACGAGTGACTGCTAGGCTGCGTATGTAAAACATGTATAACGTGATAATTGTTGTTGTAGCACCAGACTCGAAGCACCTACCAAAAAAATCCTTGGAAAGGGGAAAATGCACAATTGCAGCACTGAATAAAACCAGTAAAAACAATCAAGCATCTACTAGGCAACCACATTATATATCAAAGAAGAGGAACTATCTGTGTGTTTTGGGCACAGGGAAAACATGGACTGTCACAATGAGGATACCAAGAATAAGGGAGGCAAATAGCATTAAACATAAGTTTGATTTGGATTACTAAGGCCTCCAGCCTGGCATTGTTGCTCAACCTATAGGTCCCAACAATTACTAAGTAAATTAGTAAATCAATCAAAAAGATATTATACATAAACTCATGTTTGAGGAGCATCACATGCATAACGAGAGGGTCTGGAACATCAAACATGGTCTGGTTCATCACTCTTTTGCTGCAGGCCCTGCTGCTAGATGAACTCTGAACCAGCACTTGCCTAGCCAAGGCTGTAAAATTTTATGTACAGAGCGAAATTGAAATCAGATATAAAGCAGATTAGCAATAGGCGTACACTATCTGTCTCGCCCCCCAGCCCATGGGTGTAATTGAACTAGATTGAGGCCCGAGGCACGCCCCCAGACCTCAGATGTGATCAGACTACTAATTTGAGGCATGCCAAAGTGCACCAACTCGTTACTAAACTACACTGCCATGCAATAGTGTTGACAAGATCACAAAATAAGACACAAAAAACACTTCTCAAACGACAACAGTGACAATAGGGGATCTGATGGGGGGGTTACTGGTAGAGCGGCTGGCTTCAGGAGGGCTTGGCGCAGGCAGGATCGCATGGCTGGCAACCCCCTGAATCCTCGCTAGTCTCTGTTGTTTCTCTTTTTCGGATTTTGGTGGGGCTCTGGCTGGTGTGATCACTAGTTGAAAGCCTTTCCTTGTTGCACGCTGGTGACTTTCAGCGTAGACTTTTACTTTTACTGTTAGGTAAGCTAATGGCTCCGTGAGTTCCCAGCTTGCAAACAGCGCCGCGGGAGCAAGGGGTTGAGGGTGGGGCAGCACAAGCGGAGGGTGGGGAGGAAGGGATACACAAGCTGGGGTTGGGTAGGGAGGGGCTCTAGTGGAGGATGGGGACCACGCAGCAGTCCTGGCACAGAGCGCTAGTGTGAAGAAAACACAGCCTGCGTTCCAGATGCACAGAGACATGAATGCAGCATGGAACCTATGGATTGTTTTGGCTGCTGATTATGCTAGGCTACCTAGGCCAGCATATTTGACACAGCCTCCAGCTGCATAGCTGCCAGTAGCACGCTGCTACGAATAGACAAGCCACGCTGTAGCCTTGGTTCAAAGCCACTATAGTGTAGGGGTAGATAGTAGGTGATACTCTTTCTACTCGATTTCATCGGCTCGTAGGTTCAAGACTGTGAGCGTTTTGCATGGCTGGGCCTTTTTGGTCGACAACGGGCGGCTACAGACTTTAACCATACCTGGTACCATTCCAGAGTGGCTTTTAAACTTGTGATCCCTTGATATATATTGGGAGTGGTGTTCACTGCCTATATAGTTTAAATTTATTAAAGGAAAAATATGCAAGATCTGCAAGGCAGGGCAAATTTGTGGAGCCTTGTGACCGGAATATTAAGCGTGATGAAACTATACTTACCATCGCCCATCGATCACGCGTTTCTGACGATTAAAAGCATACAGCATCAAAATAAATAGAAACCTTTGTAAGAAACCCTAAAGAAGTAGAAACCTTGTTAAACAATCGTTCGTACAGTCCCCAATGGAAAGAGGATGAAACGCATACACTGTGTGCTTCTGGCTTGTGCATGAAATGTATACAAGGGAGGGGTACGGACACAAGATATATTACTTCATCCTTGCAGGCAAACTCGCCTATAACCACGCACGCTCCAAGAAGCCTCACCTGCGATCGTGAATCAGGGTGAGTGGCTCTCGCTAACCCTCATACAGCTACCAAACATTTGCACCACCACCAACATCCAAACAAAAAGCTGTGCGTGAGGGCAAAGCAGCATGTCCCTTCTGCACCCTTGCAAAACAGCAGCCTTGGGCGCACCATGTCATTACTCCCCCCTGACTAAATGACTGCCCTAGCAACCCTGGCCCTCTATGCTGAGCATGGACGCTGCCGTGAGGTAGGGGTTGTCGATCATGCGCTCGTCGTTGAGCTGCTGCGCTTGCAACAGCAAGGCGCGCAGGGCACGCCAGTACTTTTCCTGCTGGTTGAGCTGCAGGTGGCGGAGCAGGTACACGCCTGCACAGCAAACAGGTGTGTGTGTGTGTGTGTGTGTGTGTGTGTGTGTGTCTAAGCCACAATGTGTGCTCGAGTTTGAGCCCCAAACTATGTTGCTGGTTGAGCTATAGGTGGTAGAGCAGGACATGGCTGCACAGCAAGTGGGTGCGTATGTGTTTAGCCGACGTTGTGTGTTTAAGCCTACAGTCATGCTGCTGGTTGAGCTGCAGGTGGCGAACATGTGTACACCTGCGCAACAACACCACATTACTATATAACACCTTCATTAAGTTTGTGCATGCGGTCAGCCATGATCGTACACACACACGCACACACACACAACGCAAACGACGTCACAAGTATGGTAACCAGAAAACTCTGACGAAACACCTGCCTAATCCCCACAAAGGGAATACATCATCTCTTACCCCTAATCACCTCCTTTGGCAAAATGGACACACACATACTCTCCTCCCCACGCGCAGCACAACTCCCTTACCTCCAATCACACTCAGGCTATTCACGGCTGTAGCCTCCACACAGTCAACACTCATACGCAGAATTGGCCAAAACCAATATTATGTACATATTGATGGTGTGCAGACGGACATTCGTAGCAGTATAATTTCCATACGTACGGTCATGTCCGGTGTGTGTGTGTGTGTGTGTGTGTGCGTGTGTGTGTGTATCTGATTCTATCAACCCTAACCATACTACTTACCCCTCACCCCACATGCTGCACCCTCACTGCACACTGCTAGGGTCGGCCTTAACTGTATTTATACACCGTGTATGACCGTATTTATACACTGTGTATGACCGTATTTATACACTGTGTATGACCGTATTTATACACTGTGTATGACCGTATTCATACACTGTGTATGACCGTATTTATACACTGTGTATGACCGTATTTATACACTGTGTATGACCGTATTTATACACTGTGTATGACCGTATTTATACACTGTGTATGACCGTATTTATACACTGTGTA